>Ga0315905_10001080_pt1 | contig 29642 bp, 24 predicted proteins | sample LakEriMetagenome_5_FD_203522 | JGI IMG/M metagenome (GOLD analysis project Ga0315905, IMG submission 203522) | Freshwater fungal communities from buoy surface, Lake Erie, Ohio, United States - Buoy 4 MA121 | ecosystem: Environmental > Aquatic > Freshwater > Lake | place: USA: Lake Erie, Ohio...
CGCCGGGTTACAACCATTCTGGGATGGTATCGCGTGCAAGGATTTCGTCAAATGTCGGTCGCGCCCGGATGACGGCGAAGTGATCGCCCTGCACCAGAACTTCGGGAATCAGCGGCCGCGTGTTGTATTCGCTGGCCATGACAGCACCATAAGCACCTGCCGAGCGAAATGCCACCAATTCCCCCTCGGCCAGCATGGGCAAGCCGCGCCCCTTGGCAAAGGTATCGCCGGTTTCGCACACCGGGCCGACCACATCATAGCCCGCCGAAGGCCCACCCGCCGACGGCTCAACCACCGGCACGATGTCATGATGCGCGCCATACATCGACGGGCGCACCAGATCGTTCATCGCGGCATCAAGGATCAGGAAATCCCGCCCCTCGCCCTGTTTCACATAGATCACGCCCGCCACCAAAATCCCGGCATTGCCGGAAATCAGCCGACCCGGCTCAATCTCAATCTCACAGCCCAGATGGCCGACGGTCCGCTTGATCAGCGCGCCATAATCGGTGGGCAAGGGCGGCGCTTCATTGGACCGGGTGTAGGGAATCCCAAGACCCCCGCCCAGATCCAGCCGGTCAATCGAATGGCCTTCAGCCCGCAGGGTTTCAGTCAATTGGGCCACCTTGCGGAACGCCTCTTCAAAGGGGGCCAGATCGGTCAACTGGCTGCCGATATGCACGTCAATCCCCACCACCTTCAGGCCGGGTAGACGGGCAATTTCGCCGTAAACTTCAGGCGCACGAGAAATCGGGATGCCGAACTTGTTGTCCGATTTGCCGGTGGCAATCTTTTCATGGGTCTTGGCGTCGACATCGGGGTTCACCCGCACGGTGACAGGCGCCACGACACCCATTGACGTCGCCACTTCAGACAAGGCCCGCATCTCGGGCTCGGATTCCAGATTGAACTGGCGAATTCCGCCCTCCAAGGCCAGCCGCATCTCCTCACGCGTCTTGCCCACGCCGGAAAACACGATCCGGCTGCCCGGCACGCCTGCGGCCTTGGCGCGGCGATATTCGCCGCCCGACACCACGTCCATCCCCGCGCCAAGATCACCCAACAGCTTCAACACCGCGATGTTGGACAGCGATTTGATCGCAAAGCACACCTGATGCGGCAAGGGCGACAGCGCCTCGGTGAACAGCCGATAATGCCGCGTCAGGGTCGCGGCGGAATAGACATAGAAGGGCGTGCCCACCGAAGCGGCGATATCGGGGATCGCCACATCCTCGGCATAAAGAATGCCGGATTTATAGATGAAATGATCCATGCGCGCGCCGCCCCAAAGTTGTCACGCCCGGATATAGCAGAAGCCGCCCGCGCCGCAATCAGCAGCGCACGGGACCATCGGTTGAGGGGGCACCCATCGTGACACCCGCCGAGGCACAGCCCGTCACCGAAATCCCAGAGCCGGAGGACGACAGCGCCGTCGGGGCTTCGGGCAGACCATCTGCACCGCAAGCGGCCAGCGTGACAAGCAGAATAAATGCGGAAACGGGTTTCATGGTGATCCTTGTCGTCCGAGCAGAACCGGGAAAATCGGCCAAATCCATGGCTTGATCGATAGCCTATCAAACACCGCGCACAAGTCTTTTCACATCCGCGTCAGGGGCGCGTGCCGCGGCCTAAATGAAGGTCACATCGTTCCGGCCACAATCCTGCCTCAGCCCAGCGCCGCCTTCCAGCGCGCCACCTGTTCGGCCACCCGCACCGGCGAAGTTCCGCCATATGACATGCGCGAGCGCACGGAGTTATCAACGCCCAAGACCTCAAACACCTCGGCCGTGATGCCCGCATGCACGCCTTGCATCTGCGGAAGCGTCAGGTCCGGCAGGTCAATCCCCGCCTTTTCCGCCATCGCCACCAGCGTGCCCGTGACATGGTGGGCATCGCGGAACGGCAGGCCCAAGCGGCGCACCAGCCAATCGGCCAGGTCGGTCGCGGTGGAAAACCCGCTCGCCGCCGCCGCGCGCAGCACATCGCGGTTGGCGGTCATGTCGCTGACCATCCCCGTCATCGCCGCCAAACCCAGCATCAGCGTGTCGGCGGCGTCAAAGGTCTGTTCCTTGTCCTCTTGCATGTCCTTGGAATAGGTTAGCGCCAGACCCTTCATGATGGTGAACAAGGCCACCGTCGCCCCCAAAATCCGCCCAAGCTTGGCGCGCAGCAACTCGGCCGCATCGGGGTTTTTCTTCTGTGGCATGATGGAACTGCCCGTCGTCCACTTGTCCGAGAGCCGCACAAAGCGGAACTGCGCGCTCGACCAGATCACCAATTCCTCGGCAAAGCGGCTTAGGTGCATGGCACAAATCGACGATGCCGCCAGAAACTCCAACGCGAAATCGCGGTCAGAGACCGAATCAAGGCTGTTCGCCGTCGGCCGGTCAAAGCCCAGCGCCTTGGCCGTGGCGTGGCGATCAATCGGGAATGACGTCCCCGCCAGCGCCGCCGCCCCCAAGGGGCACTCATTCATCCGCCGCCGCGCATCTTCAAACCGGCTGCGGTCGCGCGCGAACATCTCGACATAGGCCAGCATATGATGGCCCCATGTCACGGGCTGTGCGGTCTGCAGATGGGTAAAGCCCGGCATCACCCAATCAGCCCCCGCCTCGGCCTGCGCCAAGAACGCCCGCATCAATTCGGTCAGCCCGGCAATCGCCGCATCGCATTGGTCGCGCACCCAGAGCCGGAAATCCACCGCCACCTGATCGTTGCGGCTGCGCCCTGTGTGCAACCGCTTGCCCGCCTCACCGACAATCTCGGTCAACCGGCTTTCCACGTTCAGATGAATATCCTCCAGCGCGGTCGAAAAGGTAAACTTCCCCCCCTCGATCTCTGACAAGACCGTGAGCAGCCCTTCCCCAATCGCCGCCGCATCGCTATCGCTAATGATACCTTGCGCGGCCAACATGGCGGCATGGGCGCGCGATCCGGCAATGTCCTGCGCATAAAGCCGCTGGTCAAAGCCGATCGAGGCGTTGATCGCCGTCATGATGGCATCGGGGCCCGAGGCAAAGCGCCCACCCCACATGGTGTTCGCGGCGGTGTCTTTGGATTGGGTCATGATCTGGCCTGTTGGGGGAAGAATGCGAAACGCTCTTGCGGTGCTTTATACGGCCTTGATGCTTGGTGCAAATCCAGCCCACGCCGATATGTCGGCCTTTGTGACGGGCGACATGGCCAAAATGGTCCTGTCCGACCCCGCCCCCCTGCCAGACGCCGCCCTGATCGACATGGCCGACGCCCCGCGCGCGATGGCCGAGTTTCAGGGCAAATGGGTGGTCCTGAACTTCTGGGCCACATGGTGCCCGCCCTGCCGCGAGGAAATGCCCGCGCTGGATCGGTTGCAAGCCGCCATGCCCGAGATTGCCGTGGTCCCCCTCGCCACCGGCCGCAACGACCCCATCGCCATTGACCGCTTCTTCACCGAGGCCGCCATTGCGAACCTTGAAAACCTGCGCGATCCGAAATCCGAACTCGCCCGCGCCATGGGCGTGATGGGCCTGCCGGTCACAGTGATCGTCAACCCCGAAGGCCACGAAGTCGGCCGCCTGATCGGTGACGCCCATTGGGACAGCCCCGACGCGCAAGCGCTGATCAAGGCGCTGATGGCGGCAGACGGCTCCTAAACCCGGGCCATCCACGGAAACGAGAACATAGAGGCGCCCACCAGATCCCATTCTGGTGGGCGCTTTGATCCGTGGCCGCCCGCTTAGTGGCAGGCAGGGCGCTTGCCCGGCAGCAGCACTTTGTCGATCACATGGATCACGCCATTGTCGGCCTGGATATCGGCGATGATCACATTGGCAACCTCGCCCGTGCCGTCGGCAATCGTCACACCATCAGCGCCCGCCGTGATGCACAGCCGCTGGCTGGTCAGCATCGGCTTGAAATAATTGGACCCGGCTGGAATGGCGGCGGCGGGCAAATTGCGGTCATCGACATGATACAGCAGAATATCGGTCAACTGCCCTTTGTTCTCAGGCTTCAACAGGGTTTCAACCGTGCCCGCAGGCAGGGCGGCAAAGGCATCATTGACCGGGGCGAACACCGTGAAAGGGCCGGGACCGGCCAGCGTCTCGGCCAGGCCCGCAGCGGTGACCGCCGCCACAAGGGTGGAAAAACGCTCATCCGCCGCCGCGATGGCGGTGATGGAGTCGGCCTGCGCGGCGGTTGCCGAAAAGGCCAGCATGGCCAAGGTCAGTTTCAATTTCATGATTCAATCTCTTCTGTTGAACAACGGGCATCCTTGCCTCGTCCCAATCGAAACGCAGGGTGGCTTCGGCCAGATGCGTTTGTTTCAACGCGGTGACACAGACGTCAGATCGCGTGATCGCTGGCGCGGGCTCACGCGGCCCATCGCCCCACATTCACCAAGAAGAACGGGCCACCCCGGCCACATTGTTGCGAGAATTCCCCCAATCCACCGCAATTGTGCCGCCTTTGTCCACAACCACTGCATCCATGAACCGATAGGAGGTCATGTGATGCGTAAGAGTGAACAAGCGGGGCCCATTGCCCTGCCCAACGGCCTGAAAGCCTGGATGGAAACCCAAGGCCCCAAGGTTTGGCATGCCTTTGCCCGTGGCGTCGAATTTGACGACCCGAACGCCACCATTGACGTGCTCTTGGCCGCCCATTGGATCGTCCGGCAACCCGACATGGACCGCGCGACAGGGCTTTTACTGCTGGCCCGCGCGCTGCAGGCCGGGCTGCATATCTACGCCCCGCCCGCCATGGATGACACCGCCGCCCGCGCCTTTTGCATTGATCTGCACCAGCGCCTCTCACTGTCACAGGCCGAAGCCCGCCTGCCCATCGCACCAGAAGATCACGCCGCCATCGACGCGCTCTCTCACGCCGAGGCCCCGCTTCCCCTGCCCGCCTCCGCGCTGAAACGCGGCGCCCTGCCCAGCGCCTACAGCTTTCACGCCAACCGCCCGCATCTGATCACCGCCGCCCTGCGCCGGGCGGCCTGATCCACCGTCCCCAAAACGCCCCCTTTCGGCCTCTTGCATCGGCGGAACCTTCCCGCTAGCACCAATGCCATCCAAAGGAGGCGCGTGATGGACGGGCTTGACGATCTGAAGGCCAAATATCTGACAGCGGTTGCCACCGTCTCTGACGAGGCCGCGTTGGAAGAATTGCGCGTGGCTGCCCTTGGCAAGAAGGGCGAGATTTCCGCGCTGATGGCCGGTCTTGGCAAGATGGAACCCGACCAGCGCAAAGCTGCTGGCGCCATGCTGAACGTCCTCAAGGATGAGATCGACGCGGCACTCCGCGCCAAGAAAATGGCCCTTGGCGATGCCGCCCTTGACGCCCGCCTGCGCGAAGAGTGGCTGGATGTCACCCTCCCCGGCCGCCCGCGCCCGCGCGGCACGATCCACCCTGTGTCTCAGGTGATGGAAGAACTGACCGCCATCTTCGCCGACATGGGCTTTGCCGTCGCAGAAGGCCCGCAGGTGGAATCCGACTGGTACAACTTCGACGCGCTGAACATCCCGCCGGAACACCCCGCCCGGCAGGAACATGACACCTTCTTCATGCACCGGGCCGAGGGCGATGACCGCCCGCCCCACGTCCTGCGCACTCACACCTCACCCGTGCAAATCCGCGCCATGACCGAACAGGGCGCGCCCATTCGCGTTATCGCCCCGGGCCGGGTTTACCGCATGGACATGGACCAAACCCACACCCCGATGTTCCATCAGGTCGAAGGTCTGGCGATTGACCGCGATATTTCTATGGCCAACCTGAAATGGACGCTGGAAGAATTCTGCCGCGCGTTTTTCGAGGTGGACAAGGTCGAACTGCGCTTCCGCGCCTCGCATTTCCCCTTCACCGAACCCTCGGCCGAAGTTGACATCCGCTATTCCAATGTCGGCGGCCAGCTTCGCATCGGCGAGGGCGACAAGTGGATGGAAATCCTCGGCTCCGGCATGGTCCACCCCAAGGTGCTGGCCGCCGCAGGCGTCAACCCCGACGAATGGCAGGGCTTTGCCTTCGGCATGGGCATCGACCGCATCGCCATGCTGAAATACGGCATCCCCGACCTGCGCGCCTTCTTTGAAAGCGACCTGCGCTGGCTGCGCCATTACGGCTTCTCGGCCCTCGACATGCCCGATCTGGCTGGCGGCCTGTCCAGCTAACCTAGCGCCGCCCGTACACCCGCGCCCAAGCGGGCTGTCTGTCCCCCGGTATCGGGCTCGCCTCATAAACCGCGCGCGCAATCGCGCGGGCAAGGCAACTTGCCGCCGCATGGCCCATCTGGAACGTATCGCGCAAGGGGTCAGCCATCACCCGCTCCCCGGTCGCGGCGGCAAAGACCAGATCGCCATCCAAGGGCGTGTGTGACGGCACCAAGGCCCGCGCCATCCCATCCTGCGCCGCCGTCGCCAGCCGCAGACACTCGGCTTGGGTCAAGCGCGCATCGGTGGCGACAATCGCAATCGTGGTGGCCTCGCCCATCCGCTTCATCGGCTCTGGTTCCGCTGCCGCATCATAACGGCCAACGGCCCCCAACCCGCCAAACTCGGCCCCAAGCTCAAACGGATGCGCCCAAAACCCCGGCCCCTCGCCAATGGTGGCCGAGCCGAGCGCATTGACTGCAACCAAAGCCCCGACCGTGATCCCGCTCTCCAAAACGGCGGAGGCGCTGCCCAGCCCGCCCTTCCACCGCCCCGTCAACGCGCCATAACCCGCCCCGGCGCTACCAAGCGCAAACTCCGGCCCCGCCACCTGCAAGGCCGCCAAACCCAAATCGGCATAAGGATTGCGCGCCCACCCCTTGTCGCCACCGTTCAACAAATCAAACAAGATCGCCCCCGGCACGATCGGCACCCGCTGATCGCCCACCGCAAAGCCGCGCCCAATGGCGCGCAACCCATCCGCCACCCCGGAACAGGCATCCAGACCAAAGGCAGACCCGCCCGACAGCACAAGCGCATCCACCTCTTGCACCAGCCGATCCGGCGCCAAAAGATCAGTCTCCCGCGTGCCCGGCGCCCCGCCCATCACATGCACCGCCGCCGTAAACGGCCGATCCCCCACCAACACCGAGCAGCCCGACCGCAAACCCGCATCCACCGCATGGCCCACGCGCAGCCCCGCGACATCGGTGATCAGATTGCGCTTGCCCTGCCGCATGGCCCCTCTCCCTGTTTACCGCACCCCGGCCCGTCGCCGCATGATCCCTTGCGACGGACCCGCCCGCGTGCCACCGTTTGCCCAGACAATCACCAAGGGGGCGGAAATGCAAAAGGTTGCAGTCATCACGGCAGGCGGCTCTGGCATGGGGGCGGCAGCCGCACGGCGTCTTGCGGCCGATGGCTTTGCCGTGGCGATCCTGTCCTCCTCCGGCAAGGGTGAGGCTTTGGCCACCGAACTTGGCGGCGTCGGCATCACCGGATCGAACCAGTCGAACGACGATGTGCAGCGGCTGGTTGATGCCACCATGGCCCGCTTTGGCCGCATCGATGTGCTGGTCAATTCCGCAGGCCACGGCCCCCGCGCCGCCCTTCTCGACATCACCGATGAGGGCTGGCATCAGGGCATCGACATCTACTTCCTCTCCGCCGTCCGCCCCATCCGCGCCGTGACACCGATCTTCGAGGCTCAAGGCACCGGCGGGTCGATCATCAACATCACCACCTTCGCCACCTTCGAACCCGACCCCGCCTTCCCCACCTCGGGCGTTGCGCGTGCTGGGCTCTCGGCCTTCACCAAGCTATATGCCGACAAATACGCCCCCCAAGGCATCCGCATTAACAACCTCCTGCCGGGCTTCATCAACTCCCTGCCCGAAAAGGAAGAGTTCCGCGCCCGCATCCCCATGGGACGCTATGGCCGGGTCGAAGAGATTGCCGGAACCGTCAGCTTCCTCGCCTCGGACGCCTCGGGTTATATCACCGGGCAAAACCTGCGGGTGGATGGCGGGATCACGCGCTCGGTGTAGCGCGGCGATAGTCGTCCGGGTAGGTGCGCGCCAGCCACATATAGGCAAAGACACCGCTGACCATGCCCACAAAGGCCAACAGTGCGGCAAGCATCACCTGCCCGCTGTCAAAATCTTGGGCCGACAGCGCCAGATAACCAAAGGCCCAAAACCCGGCCCAGCTGACCACGCAGATCATTGCGATCAGTTTTTTCATGGCTTTGCCTCCCCGCAACGCCGCGACAGGGTGTCGCCCCGCTTCAATTGGTAGCAAAGCTGCGCGCCGTTGCACGGTTTTTCTGCAGCCGAAAGCAGACGGCAAAAAGATTCTTTGAGATATAGGATTTAAGCCTCCGAAGAGCGCCCGCCCGGGCGACGATGAGGGGCGGCGAGAAGGGTCGATCAGACCGCCTCACGCCGGGCCCGCATCGCCATCCGCCGCGCCATCGCATCTGACCGCGCCTCGGCCCGGTCATTGACCGGGGTCGCCGCAACCGCAGGGGCCGGGGCTTGCCTATCGTCCAGATGCTTGGCCAAGGCCTGCAACGTCGGAAAGCGGAAGATGTCGGTGATCGACAGTTTCGGCGCGTTCAACTCTTGGCGAATCTCACGATGCGCCTGCACAGCCAACAGGCTATGCCCGCCCAGCGCAAAGAAGTTGTCCTTAGCCCCCACCTTCGGCACCCCCAAGATCCGCCCCCAGATCGCCGCCAACTGCGCCTCGATATCGCTTTGCGGCGCCACAAACACCTCGGCCACCGGGGCCGCATGGGGCGCAGGCAGCGCCTTGCGGTCCACCTTGCGGTTCGGCGTCAGAGGGAAGGCGTCCAGCGTCACGAAATGCGCAGGCATCATATGCTCCGGCAGCACCGCCGCCAGTTCGGCCCGCAAGCCCGCCTCCTGCGCTGCGCCGACAATATAGGCCACCAGTCGCAGATCGCCGGGGCTGTCTTCCCGCGCCAGCACCACCGCCTGCGTCACCCTGGGCTGCGCCTCGAGCACCGCCTCAATCTCGCCAAGCTCAATGCGATAGCCGCGCAGCTTCACCTGAAAATCGGCCCGGCCCAAGAAGTCCAACCGCCCATCCTCGCGCAGCCGCACCAGATCGCCGGTGCGATACATCCGCGCGCCCCAAGGGCAGGCGCGATCGGCGGTGACAAACGGATCCGCCTTGAACCGCTCCTCCGTAAGATCCGGCCGCTGCCAATAGCCGCGCGTCACCCCGTCGCCGCCAATCCAGAGTTCCCCCGCCGTCCCCGGCGGCACCGGGGCCAAGTCGTCGTCCAGCACATAGACCTGCTGATTGGCCAAAGCCGTGCCGATACTGGCAATGGGCTCCGCCTCGCCCACCTCATTCACCGACGACCAGATCGTGGTCTCCGTCGGCCCATACATGTTCAAAATCCGCGCCGAAGTCGCACGGCGCAGATCGGCCACCAAAGCCCCCGGCAGCGCCTCGCCCCCGACCATCAGCGTCTTGACCCCCGAAAGCGCCCTGCGCGCCTCATCATTCATCACAATCATCCGCGCCATCGACGGGGTGCATTGCAGATGTGTAACCCCATGGCGGATGATTTGGGCGGCGATGGAATAATCCCCGTCCTCCACCCCGCCGCCCGCATTGGCGCGCTTGACCACCTCGGCCAAGGGATAGAGCCCCTCCAGCACCTGCTCGGGTGCGATGCCATAGTCCACAAGGCAGGCCACCTCGGTCACACCAATGCGCTTCAACGCCTCCACCCGCTGCAGCGCATCTTCCACGGTGCCAAAAAGCCCCGACTCCTCAAAATACCGCTGGAAGGCAAAATCAAGGATCGCCTCGGTCTCTTCGGCCGACAACTGCCGCGTGTCGATCTGCATCGGATCGGTCACCCCCGGTGGGCGCTTAAAGGCCGGAAAGGCCCAAGCATATTGCTTCACCAGATTGGCCGCCGCCCCAAGATAGGCCTTCATCGGCCCCTCGGCGGTGCGCCGCACCTGTTCGCGGTCGCGCCCCACGAAAGTGTGCAGCATCAAGGTCACGGTGAACTTGGCCGGATCATGCCCCGCCTTGCGCAAGGCCTCGTGATAGATGGCAATCTTGCCCGCCACCTCGTCGATTGTCTGGCCAAGCAGGTGGGTCAGCACATTCGCCCCAATCTCCCCCGCCTCGCGCCATGTGGCGGGGTTTCCGGCGGTCGTCACCCAGATCGGCAATTCTTTCGACACCGGGCGCGGCTGGCTGACCACACCGAAGCTGCCCGTGGCGGTGGGGAACTCCACCGTCTCACCACGCCAAAGCCGCCGGACCTGATCGGCGGCGGCAAACATCGCGTCGCGGTTGGCGGGCGGCGTGTTTTCCGGGCGCAGGACGAAATCATCAGGATGCCAGCCACTTGCCACCGCAATCCCCGCCCGCCCATTGGTCATGTTGTCGATCACCGCCCATTCCTCGGCAATCCGCACCGGATGATGCAGCGGCACGACACAAGACCCCGCCCGCACCGCGAGGTTCTTCGTCACCGCCGCCACGGCCGCCCCGGTCACCGAGGGGTTCGGATAAGGCCCGCCAAAGGCGTGAAAATGCCGCTCGGGCGTCCAGACGGCGCAGAAGCCGTGACTGTCGGCAAAGCGCGCGCCTTCCAGCAAAAGCTCATATTTCTTCGGCCCCTGCCCATCATCATTGCCCCAGTAATAGAGCGAGAACTCCATCTTCTGCGCGCTGGCAATCCGGCCCGACGACACCAAGGCCCGGTTTTCATCGGACGAGATCACCACCTTGAACCCGCGCGCCAAGGTCCAGAACAGCTCCAACACCGAAATGTCGAAGGACAGCGAGGTGACCGCCAGCCAAACCCCCGGTTCCGGGCCAATCCGCTGATCCATCCCGATAAAGAAATTGGCCACGTTGCGATGTTCGACCATCACCCCCTTGGGCCGCCCGGTCGATCCTGAGGTATAGATCATATAGGCCAGATCCGCCGGGCTAACGCCCGTCTCGGGGTTGGTGTCGGGGGCCACGGGAATGCGCCCATCGGTGTCCAACTCCAACACCTGCGCGCCATGCGGCGGCAGGGCGATGCCCAATTGGGTCACCACCACCGGGCAGGCCGAATCCTCAATAAAGAGCGCAATCCGATCTGCCGGATAGGCCGGGTCCATCGGCACATAAGCCCCGCCCGCCTTTTGAATGGCCAAGGCCCCCACCACCAGATCCAGACTGCGCCTTGTGCACAGCCCCACCAGCGTGCCGGGGGTGACGCCCATTCCCATAAGCACATGCGCCACCTTATTGGCCCGGGCATTCAGCGCCGCATAGGTCAGGCTTTGGCCCTCACAGACCAGCGCCACCGCATCGGGCGTGCGGCCCACCTGCACCTCAAACGCCTGATGAATCGTTGTGGGTGCACGCGGGGCCAAAGTGGCATTCACCCCGTGCAGCACGTGGTTGCGCTCCGCCTCGGTCAGGGCCGAAACCTCCTGCACCAGCGTATCCCCCGGCAGGCGGGCAAGATCCGCCGCCACATGGGCAATGCGCGCGGCCAAAGCCTTGGCCTGCGGTTCGGCCAGCCGCGCGGCGTCATAGTGCAAAGCGCCCTCCGCCAGCGTCACCACGCTGCCCGGATGCGGCGCGCGGCCCAAGGCCACCTGCGGCGCGCTCAGCCCCATAAGCGCGCGGTCCCGCGTCATCAGATCCAGCGGGAAAGACCGCGTGGCCTCGGCCTTGGCCAGCGCCGCAACAACCCGCGCCTTGGCCTCGGCAATCGTGCCCTCGGTGGTCACCGTCACCGGCGCCCAATCGCTCAGATAGCCCGGCAGACCCTTGCCACCCAAGGCAAGGTCAACGCTTGGCTGGCCCAGCGCCCGCGCCACGGCCAAAGCAAGGCTCGCCAGATCACCCGACAAAGGCAGGCTTTGCCAGTTCGCCACGGCCACAGCCCCCGGCACCTGCGCCGGGTTCAACCGCTGCAAGGCCCGGCGCAATGCCGCCTCGCCCGGCACCACAGCGGCCAGCGCCGCCGTCAGCGCCGCGCCCTCGGTCAAGGCAGGCAACAGAGGGTCGGCAATGGTCGACGGACACACCGCCCCACCCTTCACCTGACAGGTCAAGCGGTTCAGCCGCACCGCCCCCACGCCACACGCCACCACCAGCCCCTCAGCCGTGGCAGACAGCACCGCACCCGGCACCCCCACGCCCTCAGCCAGTTCCGCAGAACCGACGTTCAGAACCCGGTCCGCCGTGGCAATCTTGGCGGTGCTCAGCGGGTTCCAATACCGCCCATGGTCCAAGGCCCGCACCCACCGCACCACTTCCTCGGCGGGTTGCGAAAAATCAATCCGCCCCATCGCAGCGGGGCGATCATGACGCAGATGCAAGGACCGCAGCGACAGGTCCTGCTTCACCCGCCGCAGCCCGGTTTCCAACTGGTCCACCAGCGCCGGGAAACTTTCCATCCCCGCCTCGAAACACCGCGTGTTCAGCGTCAGCGCGGTCTCATTCGGCGCAATGTCAAAAAGACGCTGCTCCAGAATATCGCCCTCATCCACCCCGCCGTCGATCAGATGCCAGGTGATGCCATGCCGCGCCTCACCCGCCAAAATCGCCCAAACCGGGGCATTCAAACCGGCATGGCGCGGCAAAGGCCCATCGTGAAAATTCACCGCCCCCTTGGTCGCTTGCGCCAGAACCGCAGGCGGAATGACTGTCAGGTTCGCCACCGACAACAGCCAATCCACCGACACCCCCGCCAGCGCCGCCCAATCGCCCGCCGCCTCTACCCGCAGGCCCGCGCCCCGCGCCCATGTGCGCACATCCGGATTGCGCGTCACCACCGCCGCAATCCGGTGACCCCGGTCCAACAGAACCTGCCCACATTCACGGGTCAGACTTTCATTGCCGATCAGCAACACAGAAAACACGGTCATCTGGCACTCCTTCCCGCGCCTCATGCGCGGCAGCCCTCAGGCGATGGGGCGGGTCTTGGCTTGCGGTTTCTTGCCCGGAAAAAGGGGCCGCATCATGGCGCGCAGCCCATGCACGGTCAGATCCCGCAAATACCCCGGCGGATCGCCCCGGTCCTTGCGATCAATCAACAGCCGCGCGCGCCACAAGGCACCCCCCGCCACCGTGGCCAACGTGGCGGCCAAGGCGTAAGCCGCCCCGTGGTTTTTCACGTAGTAATGCAAGCGGCTGTCCAGCCAGAACTGCGGGATGCGGCCCCAGGTTTTCATCCCCGTCGAGACCGACCCGATATGCGCCACCCGGCTTTCGACCACATAATCCGTGGGCCATCCGGCGCGCGCAGCCCGGTGGCAGAGATCGGTTTCTTCAAAATACAGGAAAAACGTCTCGTCAAAGAGACCAATCCTGTCCAACACATCCATCCGCATCATCATGCTGGCCCCGGCCAGCCAATCCACCCGGGCCGTCGCCTGCGGCAAGGGCTGCGCCACGATACGGCGCGCCAAAAGCCGCGATACCGGGCCAAAGCGGATGTTCTGCTCAAACTCGCCCAAGATCGAGGGAAAGCGAAAGGCCGTGCGGTGCGGCTCGCCATCGGGACCATGAATGAAACTGCCCGCAAACCCGATTGCGGGGTGGCTTTCCAGATGATCCACCAGCGCCCGAATGGCCCCCGGCGCGGGGAAGGCATCGGAATTCAGGATGTAGACGTAATCCGGCCTTGCCCCATCGGGCAGGCCCGCGCGGATGCCAAAATTGTTGCCCGCCCCAAAGCCGCCATTGTGCCCCGATTGCAGCACGCGCACCTGATGCGGGCCCCGGTCCCAGCCGTTTGCCGCCACCTCTGCCGTCAACCGCTCGAACGACCCATCGCCCGAGTCATTGTCAACGACCACCACCGCGCCGTCGATCCCCTCCAGCGCCGCCAAGGCCGCCTCCACCGCGCGCAGCGTCATCGCGGGCGTGCGCCAGTTCAAGATCACGGTCAACACACGCGCCATGGCCTACTCCGCCGCCGTGGCGAGGGGCACGACATTGCTCTTGTCCCCCTCAACCCGCGCAATCACCGCCTTCAGCTTGGCCGCCATAACCCGCACGTTGGGCTCCAGCACCATACTGTCATGATCGCCCGGCACCTCGATCACCTCCAACCCCGGCGCAAACCGGGTCAGATCATTGTCCTCAAACACATATTCCTTGGCCGAGGACACCCATTTGCCGCCCGTCACCGGCCACTTGCGGTCCAACGGCGGGCGGAACAGGACCGTCGGGCCATGCCGCAGCGGCATGGCATAGACCGCAATCGCCTGACGGAAGGCCGCCTCAATTGCGGCATTGTGGAACTGCACGGGGCTCGCCGCATCCGCTTTGGCCTGACGCTTTTGCATCTCCCAAGCCCAGCGATTGCGCGCCCATGTCGCCAGATACCCCGGCCCCCCGGCGCGCAGTTCTGCCCATTTGATCGCCGCCTTGTCCGCCCGGCTCAGGCTCGGCCGCATCGGCAAGGGCGTGTCTAAAAGCACCAGCACCGACACCGCCTCGCCCGCCTCAACCAACTGCCGCGCCATCTCCCAGGCGGTCAGCCCGCCGCCCGAAAACCCGCCCAGCATATAGGGACCCTGCGGCTGCACCTGCCGCATCTCGGCAATGTAATCCGCCGCCGCCTCGGGCAGGGTCTGATGCGGGGCCTGATCGCCCAAAAGCCCGCGCGCTTGCAGGCCATAGAACGGCCGATCCCCACCCAAAAGCTGCGCCAGATGCCGCAGGTTCAGCACATTGCCGAACATCCCCGCAACAAGGAAAAACGGCTGACGCGGCCCGCCCTCACCCTGATGCATCGGCACCAGATGGGTGAACCGCCGCACGGGCGCAGCGGGTTTGTCTGGGGTCGCGGCATCGCCCAGATCCCCCACCTCAGCGGCAATCAGCGCCGCACAGGCCGCCACCGTCGGCGCCTCGAACAAGATCGAGATCGGGAAATCCACGCGATACGCCTTTTTCACCATCGCAAACAGACGCACTGCAATCAGGCTGTGGCCGCCAAGGTCAAAGAAACTGTCCTCTACCCCCACTTGGCCCACACCCAAAAGGTCCTGCCAGAACCCCACCAGCGTCCGCTCAATATCCGTGCGCGGCGCGACATAGGCAGTGTCCAGATCAGGCCGCTCGAAAGACTGCCCCTCCGACTTCGCCGCCTCCGCCTCGGCGGTCTGGCGCACCAGCGCGGGCAGATCCAACGACGAGACGATGATCTGCGATTGCCCCAGCGCCACCGCACGCGCAAACGCCTCTGCGCCCTCATCGGGCCGGATGCCTTGGGAAAAGGCATGCATCAAGCGCTCTTCGGCAGGCGACAGGGGTTTTGCCTGCGCCGGGCCCTCGTCAAACGCCACCTCGCGCGGGTCGGGCGGGGGAAAGGACAAGGCCCCCTCGAGACGGCGGATCGAGAAGCCCTCAATCTCGACACAGACCTCGCCCTCGAGCGTGGCCAGCGTGACATTGAAGGTCGCCGTCGCCCCCTCGGCGCGGTTGTCGGCCGCGTTGACCACATGGCTGACAATCTCGCCCGGCAAGGGACGCAAGACCCGCACCAACCCGTAGGAGACTGGCACCCATAGGTGATCGGGCCGATAGCCCTTGATCAGCCCCATCGCCCAGCCGGTTGCCAGATCCATCAGCGCGGGGTGCAACAGCCACGCCCCCGCCTCGGCGCGGAACGGCGCAGGCAGCGCCAGCGTCGCAAGCCCCTCCGCCTCGCCCGTCGCGCGCGACCGTAAGACGCGCCAGCGCGGACCAAACCTCAGATGCGCCTCTTGCAGGCTGACCAAACCGTCACCCGTTTCAGCCACAGGCAGCCGCGCCGCAATCGCCGCCACATCCAGCCGCTTTGCAGTGGCCGCAATCGGCACCACCCGCGCTTGTGCATGGAGTTGCCAGCCGCTCCGACCCTTAGCCACAGCCTCGGACCGCAGTTCAAACCCATAACCTTCCTCGCTGCGGATCAGCTTGGCCCTGACACCGCGCGCCGCGCCATCGGCCACAGCCAGCGGCCGGAAGAAGTAAAGATCGCGCAATTCAAACGCGCCCACCTCGCCCTGCGCCCGCATCGCCTCGGCAGCAATCTCCAGATAGCCCGTCCCGGGGATCAGCGCCTGCCCCGCCTTGGTGCGATGCCCGTCCAGCACCCACCGATCCATCCCATAGGTCGCGGCAAACATCCGGTTGCCCGCCCCGTCAAACCCCGCCTCATCCAGCATGGGCGCATCCACAGGCACCATCGGCGCCGTCACCCGGCCCGTGCGATCGGCCAAAGCCTCGGCCGCCATGCCAACCCCGGTCCAAATCCCCCAGTTCAGCGCAACCACCTTAGTCTTGCCCCCGGCGCGCGATTTGGCAAAGGCGTTCAGATACTCATTCGCCGCCACATAATCGATCTGCCCCGCCGGCCCTGTCACGGTCGAGGTCGAGGAGAACACCACCATCAGATCAATCGACCCATCAGGGAACAACCGGTGCAACACCTGCGTGCCATGCAGCTTCGGGGCAAAGACCTCCTCCACCTCAGCCGGGGTTTTGAGCATCAACGGCCCATCATCCACCACCCCCGCCGCATGGATCACCGCCTGCACCCGGCCAAAGCGCGCCACCCCCACCGCCACCGCCTGCACCATATCCTCCATGTTGCAGACATCCGCCGGGGCGACCATCACTTGGCCCCCCAAAGCCTCCAGCCGTTGCAGCGCCAAGATGCGGCGGCTAATCGGATCGGCGGGGTCATGCGCGGCCAGATAGCGGCCCCAGGTCGCGCGCTCTGGCAGGGCGCGGCGGGCAATCAGCGTGATCTTCGCGCCAAAGCGGCGGATCAAATCTTCGGCCACGGTCAGGCCAATGCCGCCAAAGCCCCCGGTAATCAGCACATGCGCCCCATCAGACAGGGCAAAGCCCGCCTCGGGCAAGGCCTGCGCCTTAATGCCCTGCTCATAACGCCGCGCACCGCGCAGCGCGGCCACCCGTTCGCCGGGGTCTTGGCACAGTTCCTCCAACACGCGGGCGGTCACGTCGGACACATCCGACACGCCCCGGCGCGGCGCGGGCGGCAATTCCAGATCACACAGGCTCACCGTCACCCCCGGCACTTCACGCGGGATCACCCGCATCGGCCCCAGAAGCGTCGCCTTCTCCGGATAGGCCAGCACCTCGCCCTTCACCTGCGCCGCGCCCGTGGTAAAGGCGGTCAGATGGATGGGTCGGGGCAGGTTTTCCTCGGCCATGGCTTGGGCAAGGAACAACAGCGAATAGAAGCCCTGCTCCAGATTGCGGTGCAGGAACGACGATCCGGGCCGGAAGCTTTCCCCCCGCGTGACGCCCCAGAAATGGGCAATGCGGGTGGGCGAATGGCCATGGGCCACCAGATCGCGGATGAGCGCATCATAGCCCTCACGGCCCCGCTCGGGGGCCAGCACATAATCCTGCACCTCGCGGCCAAAGGCATCCCCGGCCCGAACACAGCGCACCTCATGCCCAGCCTCGCGCAGGGCAGCAGCGGTGGCCGCCCCCACCCCCTGATCATCCAAGAAAATCAGCCAGTTTTGCCGCGCCGCCTCGGCCAGATCGGCGGCCTCGAACCCCGCCGAGACCGGCTTCCAATGCGGCTTCCAACCCCACTGCGCCATATCCTCAAGGCGCGCAGGCAAGACCTGTACCTCGCCCGCCACCGCCTTGCCCGGTTCAATGAAATAGGGTTTGCGCTGAAACGCATAGCTCGGCAGCACCACGCGGTTGCGCCGCGCGCCGCCCCAGATCTGCTCCCAATCCACCGCCACCCCACAGGCCCAAAGCCGCGCAATGGTGCCTATATGCCAGGCATCATCGGCCATCGCCTGTTCCGGATGGCGCAGCGCCGCAATGACCTGACCCGCCGGCACCCCATTGGCCTGCGCAAGCGACGAGAGCGCCCGACCGGGGCCCATCTCCACAAACACGCGCGGGCCTGTCGCCATGAGCGTCGCCATGCAGGGCTGGAAATTCACGGTATTGCGCAGATGCTGCACCCAATACTCCGGGTCCACCGCCTGCGCCGCCGTCAGTTCCACCCCGGTCGTGTTTGAGATGATCGGCACCTGCGGCGGGTTCAGCCGGACGCGACGCAGACAATCGCCAAACCGCCCCAAGATCGGCTCCAGCATCCGGGAATGGGCCGCAATGTCGATGGCCACCCTCTGCGTCTCAACCCCCGCCGCCGCCAGCCTTTCCGCCAAATTCTTCAATGCCGCATCAGGGCCCGACACCACACACAACCCCGGCGCATTGACCGAGGCCATGTCGAGGTCCCCCGTCAACAAGGGCCGCAAATCCCCCTCCGCCAAGGGCACCGACAGCATCCCACCCGGCGCAATGGTGTCAAAGAGCTGCCCGCGCAACAGCACAAGCCCAATACATTCTTCAAAGCTCATCACCCCCGCCAAGGCCGCAGCGGTGTTTTCCCCCATCGAATGGCCGACCAATGCCGCAGGCGTAACCCCCCAGCTTTCGTAAAGCTTCGCCAGCGCATATTCGGTGATCATGATCAGCGGCAGTTGCACGGAGGGCTTTTTCAAAGCCTCATTCGCCGCCGCCTCCGCGCCCTTGGGCGGAAGCCACAGCGCACGGGTGTCGTAATCCAACTGCGGCTCCAACACCGCCAGACCCTTGTCCATCCAATCGGCAAAGACGGGTTCGGTTTCATACAAATCCCGCGCCATGCCGGCGTATTGCGCGCCGCCACCGGGGAACATGAACACCACCTCGGGGTTCTCACCCAAGAAATCATGGTTAAACACCCGCCGCGTATCGGCCCCTTCCAACAAGGCCGCCGCCGCCTCATGACTTTCCGCCACCACCACCCGGCGCTTTTCAAAGGCGCGGCGGCCTTCCTTCAAGGTATAGGCGACATCGGCCAAAGGCTGTTCAGGGTGCGCGCGCAAATGCGCGGCCAGCCGCGCGGCCTGCCCCTCCAGCGCCGCCTTGGACTTCGCGGAAATCACCAAGGGCTGGAAGGGAAAGACGCTCTCCTCCGACGCCGCACGGGGCGGCGCCTCCTCAAGCACGGCATGGGCATTGGTGCCGCCAACGCCAAGCGAGTTCACCCCCGCCCGCAAGACAGGGGCCTGCCAGTCGGTCAGCCGATCATTCACCCGAAAGGGGCTGCTTTCAAAATCAATCGCCGGGTTCGGCGCCTCATACCCCAAAGACGGCGCGAGTTTTCGGTGATGCAGTTGCAAGGCCACCTTGATCAGGCTTGCCACCCCGGCCGCCGTATCCAGATGCCCGATGTTGGTTTTCACCGATCCGATCCGGCAAGACCCCACCGCATCCGTCGTCTCGCGGAAGGCTTGGCTCAGCGCCGCGACCTCAATCGGATCGCCCAGATAGGTGCCCGTGCCATGACATTCGACGTAAGAAACGCTCGCGGCATCTACCCCGGCCACAGCCTGCGCCTCAGCAATGCAGCGCGCCTGCCCGTCCACCGAAGGCGCCAGATACCCGGCCTTGGCCGCGCCATCGTTGTTGACGGCGGATCCCTTGATGATCGCCCAGATATGATCCCCATCGCGGATCGCATCCTTGGCACGGCGCAACACCACACAGCCCGCGCCCGACCCAAACACCGTCCCTTGCGCGCGGTGGTCAAAGGCGTGGCAATGCCCATCAGGCGACAGGATCTCACCCTCGGTAAACAGATACCCCCGCGCATGGGGCAGCTCGATCGTCACCCCCCCGGCCAAAGCCATGTCACATTCGCCATTGAGCAGCGCCTGCGCCGCATAATGCACTGCCACCAAAGAGGTGGAACAGGCCGTCTGCACGTTGATGCTCGGCCCCCTCAAATCAAAGATATGGCTGACGCGGGTGACCAGAAAATCCTTGTCGTTCCCGGTATGGCGCAACAAGAACATGCCGGTCTGATCGACCAGATCAGGGTTCGAACACAGGTTGAAATAGAAATACGACCCCATGCCGCAGCCGGCATAAACCCCAATCGCGCCCTTGAAATTCTCGGGCGGATGGGCGGCGTTCTCCAAAGCCTCCCAAGCCACCTCCAGAAACTGGCGATGCTGCGGATCAAGGATCGCCGCCTCTTTCGGCGAAAAGCCGAAGAACTCGGCATCAAAGGTCTCGAACCCCTCCAACACGGCGGCGGCGGGCACATAGTTCGGCTTGGCACTGCGCGCCGGGCTCTCTCCGGCGGCCAGAAGATCGTCCTCCGACAGAACCCGGATCGATTCCACCCCTGCGGCCAGATTGGCCCAATAGGCGGCAATATCGCACGCCCCCGGCACATGCGCGGCCATGCCCACAACGGCAATATCCGTGTCAGCGACACCGGCCAAGCGTTCATCCACCGTCATTCAATGCCCAACCTGAAAAAAGCGCGACCCTAAGAGCTTCATCAAAACATCTTAATTTTAGCAGAATTGCGGCACGTCTCCTACCCAAAGCCGAGGGGGATCTGGAAAGTGCATGGCTTCGGGACAATGCCCCATTTTCGCCATGGCTTCGCCAGAAATCGGCAGGGAAAAAAGGCGAAACGGCCTACCAGTGCCCCGCCCCTGTGCCGCGCGCCATACGATACTGCGCCAAAATGTAAACAATCGCATCAAAGCCAAAGCCTATAAGGGCCAGAAAAACCCGCTTTGGCCGCAAAAGATCGCGCGGATGGGACCAAAGCCGCAAAAGCCGCTTGGTCAGGAAATGCCCCGGCACATAACCAAAGGGCCAGCCCGGCAACCGCGCACGCATGGCCCGCACCAACCACCCCTCATCGGCCGCCGCCCGCGCCAGCGCCGGGCGTCTTGCCTCTTCGGGAAGTGCGCGCAATGCCTCAAAGGCGGCAAAGTTAATGGCCGATCCGATCACAATCCGCGTCTGATGCCGGATCAGCGCCGCAATCCGCCGCTCGCTGGCGTAGAGATGCGACAGCCCGTCCAGCCCGTCGATCCGGCTGAACTCCTCTGGCCCCGTCAGCGCATCGGTGAGGACCATGGCACGCAAAAACCCATCCTCGACCGGCAGGCCGATGGGCAGATGAAACCGCCGCGCCCGCGTGGCGGGCATGGCGTAAAGCTGACCACAGATCGCGGTTTTCCAATCGTCCAAACCCCCGCCCGCCGCCGCAATGATCTTGTCCAAGACCCCCAACCCCTCGGGCCGGGCGACAATGTCCTTCACCGGCTGGCTGTTCAGCACCCACAACTCCGGCCTTGCCACCAGCCCCAGAGCCAGACGCCTCAGACAGTCCGGCGCGGTGAACGTGATATCGGCATCGATAAAGATCAGGACCTCTGCCTCCTCCCGCGCCAGATCATGCACAAAGCGGTTCCAGGTGCGCGACTTGCCGCCCTCGGCCAGTTCCGCCACCTCCGCCCCCGCCGCCCGCGCCAGATCGGCGGTCGCATCCGTGCAGCCATTGGCCAGAACCAAGATCCGCGCCTCCAGCCCGCTCAAATCCTGCGCCAAAAGCCGTGCCACCATATCGGCAATGCCCTTGGCCTCGTTATGCGCAAAAACCCCGATATCCACCCGCATCAGATCACCGTCCGCAGCGGTTTGGCGGCGTTGTTCCGGTCGCGCCGCAGCTCGGCGTCGGCAGCGCGCCGGGCGCGCGCCAACCGCTCCGCCTCGCCCAACAGCGCCCCGGCCATCAGCCATGTGAAGGGAATCTGCGTCGCATTGGGCAAGAGATCGATCATATTGGCCCCAAGGATCAGCGCCACCGCCCCCACCCAAGGCGAGAGCGCGGCCTTGGGCTGGCGCAACGCCTCGCGGCCCAGCAACACCAGAGGCAGGACAAAGAGCCCGAACTCGGCGACATAGCCGACCCAGCCATAGGTGCCCATCAAGATCACCCAAGCCCCATCGGCAATGTTCAACTGCCGCCCAGTAATCTGGTCATGTGTGAAGGCCCGGCCATAGCCGCCCCAACCAAACCAAGGCCGCTCCTGCGCGCGGGCCAAAAGGATTTCGTCATTCTCGATCCGAAACCGCAGCGAATAGGCCCGCTCGGGCGACAGGGTGTCGGCAAAGGCCAAAATCTGGTCAATCGGCACCAGATGCGCCCCGCGCAACACCGGATAGGTCACCACCAACACCGCCAAGCCCGCCGCAATCACCAGCTGCAGCCGCACCGGAACCAGCAAGATCAGCGGCACCATCCCCAGCGCATAAACCAAGGGCCCGGCACTGCGGCACAAGACCAGCATCGCGGCCAGATACAGCATGACGACCAAAGCCTTCGGCCGCGCCTCGGGCGCGACATGGCGAAAGAGAGTCACCGCCGCCGCCAGTGCCATAAAGGCGAAAAACGCCACCCACAGCCCATGCGGCAGGAACACCACCGGGCGATAGCCGCCATAGCGCACCGTTTGCCAAAAATCGTGCTGGAAGAACCCGTACACCCAGACGTTCATCTGCGGGCTCATCACCACCTCAATCAGCATCGGCACCGAATAGGCCAGCCCCGCCGCCGCCAAGGCCGCCAGAATGGCGCGCATCCCCTCGGGCGTGCCCAGATAGCGCCGCGCCAGAAAGAACGGCAGCAGCGCGATCAGCTGATAGGCAATCGAGGCCAGACTGTCATAAATCCGCATCCCGTTGATCATCGCCGCGCGAAAGATCAGCGGATCGGTGTTGGTCAAAACCGTGCCAAAGGGCGACAGCACATAGGCGACGATCAAAACCTTGCCGATGGGGCTGTACGGGACAAAGCTGATCTTGTCCTTTACCAGCCACAGCGCACAGGCCAGCGCCATCAGATTGGGCACCGACATCTTGTCCAAATCCGGGATCAGCGGAAAGTTGAACGCGGTCAGCGGCGGCAACAGAAGATACCCGCCCAAGATTGTCCAGATCAGCGCCCGGCCCGGATCCAGCCGCCGCCACAGCTGCCAAGCCACAAAGGGCCACAGCGCCAGCACAAGATAGGCAATGATATTGGGGCTCGGCAAAGGGCTTGGCTTTCAAAATGGCAAGATCAATCCCACGCCAAAATCGGCGCGGTCACGCGCCATGCTAGCCTTGAAATGCGGGCAAACCAAGGCAGGCCGGGCTTGCGACCAAAAGCATCGTAGCCCCCACAGCCACCAAACTTCACCCTCGTCCAAGGGGTCCTCCCTGTGCTAGGACGACAGAATTCCTCGCTTCAGGTATTTTGACGTGCAATTTCAGATCGGCCCGGCGGTGATCCCCGTCAACATTCCCACGCCACAGGCGTTGATGACCGCGCTCGACCAGCGCCTGCGCGCGCGCCAAGGCTTTGCGCTCGCCACGATCAACCTGGATCACATCGTCAAGCTGCACCGCCTGCCCGACTACCACAGCGCCTATGCCAAGCATGAGCTGATCTGCGCCGATGGCAATCCGATCGTCTGGCTCTCGCGGCTGGCCCGTCGTCCTGTGCACCTCGTGCAAGGCTCCGACATGATCCGCCCGATGCTCACGGTCGCCGCCCGCGCGGGCCGCAGCGTGGCGATGGTCGGCAGCACCGAGGAAACGCTCGCCGCCTCGGCAGAGCAGTTGATGCGCGACATCCCCGGCCTCGTGGTGGTGATGCGCCACGCGCCGCAGATGGATTTCGACCCCAAGGGCGATGAAGCCCGCCGCGTCTTGGCGGAACTGGCCGCCCGCGATGTGGGCTTGTGCCTCGTGGCCCTCGGCTCACCCAAGCAAGAGCATTTCGCCGCTTTGGGCCGCGATCTGGCCCCGAATGTCGGCTTTGCCTCCATCGGGGCGGGGCTGGATTTCATCTCAGGCCGCCAAACCCGCGCGCCGCATTGGGTGCGCGCGATTGCGATGGAATGGCTCTGGCGCGCAGTCACCGCACCGCGCCGATTGGTGCCGCGCTATGTCGCCTGCGCGGCCATCCTGCCGGGCGAGGCGCTCAAGGCTTGGCGCTTGCGCCGCTAGCCCCCCTCCCCCCCAAGCGGGGCGGGAGGCGCGGGTTCTGGCTCGCCACATCCCTGCAACGCCACGTCACCAAGAACCGTCACAGCAGCCCCAATCGCCTCCCCTCCCCCTCGTGGGGAGGGGCTGGGGGTGGGGGGCAATCCCCCGAAAGAAGGCCACAAAGCCCGATCAATCAGCCCTTTTTCTTGGCCTCAGCCGCCGCCTTCATGCGTGCCAAAAGCTCTTCTTTGCTGGCCCGGCCACCGCTGGGGCTTTTCTCGGCCCCAAGACCCTTTTTGCCAACCTTGTGCTTGGGCTGCTTGCCCGCCGAAATCGGGTTGTTCGCTGCTGCGTAATCCATCGTATCGCCCCTTACAAAAGTCCCTGCGCCCGGAACAGCGCCTTCAGATCGGTCTCGGGCCGCGCGCCATAGTGGCTGATGACCTCAGCCGCCGCCACACAGCCCATACGGCCCGCTTGCTCCAAACCCTGCCCCGTGGCCATGCCATAGATAAAGCCCGCTGCAAACTGGTCACCCGCGCCCGTCGCATCTACTGGCACCACGCGGCGCACCGGCACCACGGCGCGGTCCGACCCGCGCGCCAAGATCACCTCATCGCCCGACCGCGTGCAAACCACAAGCCCCGCATCCTGCACGGCTTGGGCCAAAGCAGCCTCCAGATCGGTTTGATAGAGGCTCGACCATTCGTGCTCGTTGCCGATCACATAATCCAGATCCTTCACCAACCGGCGGAAGTCATCCCGGTGACGGTCCACGCAGAACGGGTCCGACAGCGCGATCCCGGCGCGGCCACCAGTTTTCTGGCACAGCTTCGCCGCCCGCTCAAACGCCTCTTTCCCCTTGGGCTTGTCGTACAGATAGCCCTCAAGGAAAAGATAATCCGTATCCCCGGCCACCGCGTCCGACACATCCTGCGGACCCAGCTCGGACGAGATCCCCAGATAGGTGTTCATCGACCGCTCACCATCCTTGGACACAAAGATCATCGACCGCGAGGTCGGCAATTCCCCCCCCGGCACCGGAGGGTTGACGAAATCGGTGCCATCCTCGGCCATGCCTTGGGCATAGAACCGGCCCAAGGTGTCATCATGCACCCGGCCAATAAACGCGGTTTTCAGGCCCAAGTTGCCCAAGCCCGCCAAAGTATTGGCCACCGACCCCCCTGGCGCCTGCACCCGGTCTTTCATCGCGGCATAAAGGATCTCGCCCCGCTCGCGCTCGACCAGCTGCATGATGCCCTTTTCGATGCCCATCATCTCAAGGAAAGACTCATCGGCCTGCGTGATCACATCGACAATCGCATTGCCGATGCCCACAACTTGATACTTCTTCATGCGGTCTTGTCCTCGAACTGGCAGTCATCGCGAATGGGGCAGATGCCGCATTTGGGTTTGCGCGCCACGCAGATATAGCGGCCATGCAAGATAAGCCAGTGATGCGCGTGTTGCTGATATTCGGCGGGCACGTGGTCTTCAATGGCGCGCTCAATGGCCAACTCATCGCGGCCCACGGCAATGCCGGTGCGGTTGCCGATCCGCAGGATATGGGTGTCCACGGCCTGCGCCGGGTAATGGAACCACATGTTCAACACCACATTCGCCGTCTTGCGCCCCACCCCCGGCAACCGCTGCAACGCGGCACGGGACGAAGGCACCTGACCGCCGTACTCGTCAATCAGCATCTGGCATAGCTTGATGACGTTCTTGGCCTTGTTGCGAAAGAGGCCAATCGTCTTGATATGCTCAATCAGCCCCTCTTCGCCCAAGGCCAGCATCTTTTCGGGCGTGTCGGCAATCTCAAACAGCCGCGCCGTGGCCTTGTTCACCCCCACATCGGTCGCCTGCGCCGAGAGCGCCACCGCGACCACAAGGGTAAAGGCGTTCACATGGTTCAACTCGCCCTTCGGCTCTGGCTCCAACTCTTGGAACCGGGCAAAGATGCGCTGCATCGCGGGATAGGAAAGCTGCTTGGCCATGGGCGTTCTATGCACCATCGCGCGGTCTGCCTGCAACGCTCTTCCCTCGCTTGCGCGTCGGTCATCGCCAGATTTACCCGCAAGTTCCGGGTCGCACAGCCGCGCGCCTGCCCCTAAGGTGGCGTCAAGGAGAGCGCCATGACCGACCAAAGCCCCAGCTACCACTACGCCACCATCGCCCGCGCCCTGCGCGAGATTGATGCCGCCGGCCCCGGTCTTTCGCTCGAAGATCTCGCCGCCCGCATCGGCCTGTCGCCCGCGCATTTCCAGCGCGTGTTCAGCCAATGGGTCGGCGTCAGCCCGAAACGCTACCAGCAATACCTCGCCCTCGACCATGCGCGCGATCTTCTGGCGCGGCGCTTCAGCGTGCTCGACACCGCCCATGACACTGGCCTTTCGGGGGCCGGGCGGCTCCATGATCTTTTCGTCACATGGGAGGCGATGAGCCCCGGAGATTACGCCAAAGGCGGCGCCGGGCTGACCATCCGCTGGGGTTTTGCCCCCTCACCCTTTGGCGAAGCGGTGGTCATGGCCACCGACCGGGGCATCTGCGGCATGGGATTTGCCGCCGACATGGGGCGCGAACCCGCGACCGAAGACCTGATGCGCCGCTGGCCCGCCGCGCAGTTTCAGCGCGACGATGCCACCATCGCGCCTTTGGCGCAGGCGGCCTTTGGCGGCGGGCAAACCGCGCTCCACCTCATTGGTGCGCCCTTTCAGATCAAGGTCTGGGAGGCGCTTTTGCAAGTCCCCTCAGGACATGTCACCAGCTATTCGCAAATCGCCGGGGCCATCGGCCATGACAAGGCGGTGCGCGCCGTCGGAACCGCTGTCGGGCGCAACCCGATCAGCTTTCTGATCCCCTGCCACCGGGCCTTGCGCAAATCCGGCGCACTGGGTGGCTATCACTGGGGCCTGCCGGTGAAACGCGCCATTCTGGCTTGGGAGGGCGCGCGCGAGGATGCCCGCGACACCGCACCCACGGGGATGTGATGGGCAAGAATCCGCATCAACCTAGGGCTGCTATGGGATAGCACGGCCAGCCCTGCTATAGACAGGCCAAGGCGGCAGACGCCGTAACCTGCTGGATGAGGCATGACCATGACCCTGAAGACCCCGTTGATTCTCGCCGCCCTTGGCGCGCTGACCCTGTCCGCCTGCGTGGATCCCAACGCCTATCCCGAAGACCCGAACGCCCGCACCAAGAACGGTGCGATCATCGGCGGGATGCTGGGCGCCATGGCCGGTGTCGCGGTGTCCGGTGACGGCGATGAACTGACGGGCGCGCTTCTCGGCGGGGCCGTGGGTGCCGCCACCGGTGCCGCCATCGGCTCGGACCTTGACCGTCAGGCCGCCGAACTGCGCAGCTCGCTCAACTCCAATATCTCGGTCACCAATATGGGCGGCTATCTTGTGGTGAACATGCCGCAAGACCTCTTGTTTGCCACCGACAGCGCCACGCTCTCGGGCAATCTGACCTATGACCTGCGCGCCGTGGCAACCAGCCTGATGCGCTACCCCAACTCCACCATCGAAGTGGTCGGCCACACTGACAACGTGGGCGAAGCCGCCTATAACCAAGACCTGTCGCAGCGCCGCGCCTTTGCCGTGGCCGATGTCCTGCGCGCCTCGGGCGTGCCGGCGGGGCGGATTGCCACCATCGGGCGCGGTGAAGATGCCCCCATTGCCACCAACCAAACCGAAGGCGGCCGCGCGATGAACCGCCGGGTGGAAATCATCATCCGCCCCACAAACTAACCTGACAAACGAAACCGGGCACACGTCGCCTGTCAGGAAAATTTTGGGCTGGAGGGGAAACCTCCGGCCCTTCTTCATTGAAATCTTTCCGAAATTGGTAATATGTTTGAACCAATTGCCGGAGGACTGCATGCCGTTCCAGAAGATCGAAGCGGAAAAGCTCTCGCAGAGCGTGGTCCACCAAGTGGAACTCCTGATCCTGCGCGGCATCCTGCGCCCCGGCGAACGCCTGCCCTCAGAACGTGAACTGTCGGACCGGCTCGGCGTCTCACGCCCCAGCCTGCGCGAAGCCATTGCCGAATTGCAGGACCGGGGCCTTCTTACGGCCAAACCCAACGCTGGGGTCTTTGTCGCCGATGTGCTGGGCTCGGCCTTTTCACCCGCGCTCATTGATCTTTTCTCAACCCATGAAGACGCGGTCTTCGACTATGTCGCCTTTCGCCGCGACCTCGAAGGCCTCGCCGCCGAACGCGCCGCCCATTTCGGCTCTGACACCGATCTGGAAGTCATCAACACCATCTTCCACAAAATGGAAGCCGCCCACCAAAAGCGCGACCCGACAGACGAGGCCGAGTTGGACGCGAATTTCCACATGGCGATCATCGAGGCCAGCCACAACATCGTCATGCTGCACATGATGCGGTCGATGTATGACCTTCTGCGCCAAGGCGTGTTCTACAATCGCCAGATGATGTTCAAGAACCGTCTGACCCGCGACATGCTCTTGGACCAGCACCGCGCCATCAACAGCGGCGTGCAATCGCGCAACCCGCAAGCCGCCCGCGCGGCGGTCGAGGTGCATATGGACTATGTGAAACAGGCCATGGTCGACCAGATCAAAGCCGCCCGGAACGAGGCCATCGCCCGCCAGCGCCTGCAGCACGAAAAGAACCGGCAATAAAAAACCCCGGGCGCGGCCCGGGGTTGATGTCGTGATGGGGTCAGCCTGCTTAGTGCAGCTTGGCCTCAACCTGTGCAATCGCCTCGTCAATCGACGCAGCTGCAGTTTCAGCGGTGCTTTGCTTCGCCAGCACCTCTGCCGCGGCAGCCACAGCCACCGACACAGCGCGCTCGCGCACCTGACGCAGGGCCGACGCCTCGGCGCTGGCAATCTGGTCCTCAGCCGCGGCCAGACGGCGCGCTATCGAGACTTTCAGATCATCCTTGGCCTGCTTCGCAGCCGCCATCGCCTCATCCTTGGCCGCAGCCACGATGCGCTCAGACTGCTCTTGCACTTCTTTTTGCTTCTTTTCGTAAGACGCCAAAAGCGCACGCGCCTCTTCACGCAGCGCGCGAGCCTCGTCCAGCTCAGCCTTGATCTGGTTGGCGCGCGCATCCAGCATGCCAGTCAGCATGGCCGGGACCTTGGCCCGCAGCAAAATGCCGATGAACACGAGGAAGGCCAGCAGAACCACAAAGTTCGAGTTCCACAGCGAGAAGAACGGGCCACCGGCTGCAAAGGCGGGGCTGGCGCTCAACAGGGCAAGGGGAAGGATCAGATGTTTCATAGCCTTACCCTTTCAACGCGGCGGTCACGGCTGCGGTCACAGCCTTTGCGTCAGCCTTGCCACCCAGAACGGCCACCAATTCCTTGGCTGTGTCGCGGGCCACTTCGGTGACAGCATCCATCGCACCAGCGCGAATTTCGCCAATCCGCTTTTCGGACTCAGCCGATTTGGCGGCGATCTCTGCGTCGGCCTTAGCCAAAGCCTTGTCCAGATCCTTCTGGATGTCCGCCTTCGCCGCTGCCACGATCTTCGCCGCCTCGGCACGGGCCGCAACCAGCGCGTCGTTGTAGGCCTTTTCAGCCCCCACAGCGCTCTGCTTCAGCTCTTCAGCCGCAGCCAGATCATTGGTGATCGTGCCTTTGCGTTCGGCCAAAACCCCACCGATGCGCGGCAGCGCAACGCGCGACAGCACAAGGTAGATCACGACCAGCGTGACCAGAAGCCAGAAAATCTGGTTGGGGAAGGTCGAGAAATCCAGCTGAGGCATACCAGCCTCCGCGGTCTTCGCGGCCCCATGCGCCACATCAGTGGCTGTCGTTTCGGTCGCCATGTCTCATGTCCTCCGTCGGACCCTTTGGGAG
>Ga0315905_10001083_pt1 | contig 29600 bp, 30 predicted proteins | sample LakEriMetagenome_5_FD_203522 | JGI IMG/M metagenome (GOLD analysis project Ga0315905, IMG submission 203522) | Freshwater fungal communities from buoy surface, Lake Erie, Ohio, United States - Buoy 4 MA121 | ecosystem: Environmental > Aquatic > Freshwater > Lake | place: USA: Lake Erie, Ohio...
ACCTTTCCATGCGATTCCTCTACCTTCATTGAGAATTAAAAAAGAAAAAGGTTGTCCCTTACCTTGTCCTATTCTGCGTTGTCTCAGTCTCTCTTTTTTTACATAAGGTCTTTGAAATGAGTCAATATCTATGGCTAATTCATAAGTAATTGGTCGGGCATTACCATCTTCTTTATAATAGATTTCAAACTCAATACTTCCCTGTTGTCCTTGAGAGAGAATTTTTTCAAACCCACCACGACCATGAGCATAACAAGCTTCTTCTACTCCATTTTTCAAGCAATCAGCAAGAAAGCCAAAAATGTCAAAAATCGTGCTTTTTCCCACGCCATTCTTACCAATAACCGCTGTCATTGGTGTTAATGGCTTGGCACTTTGTGTATTCCACAATTTCCCCAAGGTAATATCACGAATAACTCTGTAATTTCTAACTCTAAAGCCTTCTATTCTAGACATTTAATTTGCTCTACTTTGATTTTACTCACTAACTTTTTGAGGAATAAGATAAATTATTCCTGAAATAATCGTTAATATTACCGATACCCAAAAGGCAATTAAAATAGGAGTTTGCCAAATTGGAGATAAGGGAGCAATTAGGAGAGATATGGCAATAATTTGACTAACTGTTTTCAGTTTACCCCAAATATTTGCACCAGTGATAGTAGTTTGATTAACTCGCCAACCTGCGATCGCTAATTCCCGTGCTAAAATTATAAAAACTGCCCAAGCTGGAATTTTTCCTAATTCTACTAACACTAATAATGGTGCAAGTACCAATAATTTATCTACCAAAGGATCAAGAAATTTACCTAATTCACTAATTTGGTTCAATTTTCTGGCTAAATATCCATCCAACCAATCAGTTAGAGCCGCAATTAAAAATATAGTTAAACATATCCATTTGGCTTGATTTGTAGGATTGTATAAACCGTAGAGTAAAAAAGGTATTCCCAGCAGTCGAGAAAAAGTAATCCAGTTAGGTAAAGTCATGAGAAAAATGTAAGAACTCAGGAGTAAGGAGGAAGAATTAAAGACAGGGAGAAATAAAGAATTAGGAAGGAAATACAGATGATCAAAACTGTATTTCATAATATCAGGAATATATAGCTATTCCTGATTTCCAACTTCCCTGTTAAAATCTTTCTACATCTGGGAATTTTTGAATAGGTACTTTTGCAGCTTCTCCACAAGTGCGAGGAGTAGGAAAAATCTTACCAGGATTTGCTAAATTTTGGGGATTAAAGACTTTTCTTACCCATTGCATTGTTTCCAAATCAGCTTCACTAAACATATCTGGCATATAGCATTTTTTATCAGCACCAATACCATGTTCACCAGAAATACTACCACCCACTTTTACGCATAATTTCAGAATTTCTCCTCCCAATTCTTCAACTTTTTCCAATTCTCCATGTACAGAGTTATCAAATAAAATTAATGGGTGTAAATTACCATCTCCAGCGTGAAAAACATTAGCAATAGGATAACCATATTGATTACTTAACCGCTCAATTTCTTGGAGAACATAAGGTAATTGAGTGCGAGGAATTACACCATCTTGTACATAATAATCTGGGCTAATATGTCCCGCAGCGGCAAAAGCTGCTTTTCTACCTTTCCATAATTTTAATCTAGTTTCTGGGTCACTGGCGCTAGTGACATTTCGCGCTCCATTTTTTTGACAAATTTCTTTAACTCGCTGTTTATTAGCAGAAACTTCGACTTCTAAACCATCAATTTCTACTAATAGAATAGCCGCAGCATCACGAGGGTAACAATTAGTAGCCACCACATCTTCTACAGCATTAATACTAATATTATCCATCATTTCCATACCACCAGGAATAATGCCCGCGCTGATAATATCAGAAACCGTTGCAGCAGCAGCATCTACACTGGTAAAATCTGCTAATAAAACACAAATTGATTCCGCAGCTTTGAGAATTTTTAAAGTGATTTCTGTCGCAATTCCTAAAGTACCTTCTGAACCGACAAAGACACCTGTTAAATCATAACCTGGAGTTTCGGGAATTTGTCCACCAATATCAACAATTTCACCATTAGGAAGGACAATTTTTAAACCTAAAACATGATTTGTTGTTACACCGTATTTTAAACAATGTACTCCCCCAGAATTTTCGGCGATATTACCACCAATAGAACAAATAATTTGACTAGAAGGGTCTGGTGCAAAATAAAAACCAGCGCCGCTAACTGCTTGAGTTACCCAACTATTAATTACTCCGGGTTGGACAACTGCCCGTTGATTTTCTAAGTCTATTTTTAAGATTTGTCGCATTAATGAAGTGACAATTAAAACAGAATTTTCTGCTGGTAAAGCCCCACCTGATAAACCTGTTCCCGAACCTCTAGCAATAAAGGGAACGGAGAATTGATTGCAAATTTTGACGATTTCTGATACTTGTTCTGTGGTTCTTGGTAAGACTGCGACGGGGGGACATTGTTTATAGCTGGTTAAACCGTCACATTCATAGGTAAGGAGTTCTTCTTTGCGTTGTACTACACCTTTTTCTCCCAGGACTGCAACAAATTTTTTGATTATGGGTTTCCAGTTTATGGTTTGAGTTTTGGGTAATTCTTGGGTAAGCATAGAGTTTTTTATCTGTGGTAGATGTTGATGATAGCAAAATATTGATTTAACTGTTTATTATATCACAAAGACGATGTTACATTAAAGTCTCCAATATCTTTTTACTCAGATGGTAATCGTTATTGATTAAGTAGATATTTTTTATGGTTTTGTGTATAATAGAAAATGGCACAATGATTAACAACAATTCAGATTCCATGGTTGTAGGATTCTATCTTCTACTAATTCCTTATACAAAGTGTTGTTGAGTTACATAAAATTAGCAGACGTTACCAAAACCCGCAAAACCAGCCCTAACATATCCACACATTGCTACACTGAGTGGAGGACTACCAGATTTGGCTGATGAAAATTCTTCTGCTATCAATTCCCATTCCATGTCAAGTTACTAAGGTATGCTTTACTCATCTGCTCACAAGGTGCTATTATCTACAAATTCCAGCATATACTTTGTGAGCCTTCTTACAACAGCCTCCCACTTTTAAAACATCCTCTCAGTGAACTGATGCAAAATAAAGGCTTCGGAATCCACTTGCGTGTAAGAAGCATTCTAATAGTGTTATAATCTTTAATTCAGGCTGTCTGTAGTTTTTGCTACTATATCAGCCCCCTTTTCATCCTCTTTTTTTATAGTTTTGGGTCAGTTTGATAGAGCGGACTGGTGGAGGTTCAGACAGTGGTGGAAAATGAGAGTATAGAACAAATTCATGCCCAGGATGTTTCCTGGCGGTTTTGGCCTGTTGTGCCAATTTATCCTTATGGTCAACGTCGCACTATTCGTAAAGAAGTTATTAAAGATACTATTTGGACTTTCGACCAATTACAGGGAATTTTTTATGTAGTTGTGCCAATTCGCATGACTGTAATTAAGCTAAAAAAGGGCGGTTTACTAGTTTATGCACCTGTTGCACCCACGGGAGAATGTACCCGATTACTAAATGAATTAGTCACAGAACACGGTGATGTCAAGTATATTATATTGCCGACGATATCGGGAATAGAACATAAAGTATTTGTAGGTCCCTTTGCGCGACGCTTTCCCAATGCACAGATATTTGTTGCTCCGGGACAATGGAGTTTTCCCCTAAATTTGCCTTTGAGTTGGTTGGGTTTACCTGATAAACGAACTCGGATATTACCTGAAAATAGCCAGGAAGCCCCTTTTGCTGAGGATTTTGATTATGCAATCCTTGGACCTATTGATCTCGGTTTGGGTAAGTTTGCAGAGGTGGCTTTTTTCCATAAGCGATCGCACACGCTCTTAGTTACAGATACTATAGTTTCAGTACCAGCAGAACCACCAGCAATTGTTCAACTTGACCCCTATCCTTTATTATACCACGCCAAAGATCAAGCTTTTGACATGGTTTTAGATACTCCAGCCAATCGCCTCAAAGGGTGGCAACGAGTAACATTATTTGCCTTGTATTTCAGTCCTAGTACGTTGAAAGTACCTACATGGAGTCAAATATGGCGGGATGCCCAAAAAGCCCCAGAAAGGTCTAAAAAGGCATATTTTGGATTTTTTCCTTTCCAATGGCAGGAAAATTGGCAAGATTCTTTTGATATTTTGCGAGGGAATGGCCGGATATTTGTTGCGCCAATTTTACAAAGTTTGATTTTAAATCGCGCACCCCAGGAAACTATCAATTGGGCTGATCATGTTGCAAAATGGGATTTTCAATGGCTAATTCCCTGTCATTTTGATGCTCCAATTAAGGCAGAACCGCAACAATTTCGTCAAGCATTTGGGTTTTTAGAAACACAACCCCTTGGGGGTGTTGTTAGTAGCAATAGTTATCTTTTACCGGAGGATGATTTTAAATTGTTGAGAGATATTGATGCAGGGTTAAACAAGCTTGGTATTTTACCACCTGCGAGGGAGAAGATATAACTAAAATCATAAGTGTTGAATGTTAAGAAATAAGTGATAAAAATAGCCAAAAATATGGTAAATTCTGGGAGAAGGATTAAAATAAATTGATTGATGTTAGGAGAGCGATCGCGTAACTTTAGGTAGAAATTTTGTATAATTCACATAATGATGTAAAATTCAAATACATCCAGGTGAAGTAATTGTAAATATTTGAGATGATTTAGAAATTAATTATCACGATTTTGCCCAAATTTTTGGAATACTCAAGAAATTATAATGATGATTTCAGTAAATCTATAATTACGGAGATTTAATCAAATTATGTATAATCAAATCAGTCTTTGGGATGACCTAGCAGATACTAATAATATGAAAGTAGAAAATCAGGTTAATAAGGAAACTATCATTTCTACTGACGGAGAAGTGATATTATATCAGAACTTTTTTAGCACTAAAGAAAGTAGTCAGCTTTTTGAAGATTTATCTTCTAACGTGAAATGGAAACAAGAAATAATCCAAATTTTTGGCAAGAAAATGCCTATACCAAGATTGACAGCATGGTATGGAGATGAAGGAAAATCTTACACTTATTCTGGTATAGAACAACATCCAGAACCTTGGAATACTACATTAAAATTCATTAAATCGAAAGTTGAGGAAATCGCAAAAGTTAGTTTTAACAGTGTTCTCATCAATTTATATCGTCATGGTAAAGACAGTGTTTCTTGGCATAGTGATGATGAACCAGAATTGGGAAAAAATCCAATAATTGCATCAGTGAGTTTTGGTGCAACTCGTCGTTTTTCCTTACGACATAAGCATTGCAAAAATCACAAAATTGCTATTGATTTAACCAGTGGCAGCTTGCTATTAATGCAAGGTGAAACTCAGCATTTTTGGCAACACCAAATTGCTAAAACAGCTAAAGAAAGTCAGCCACGAATTAATTTAACATTTAGAATTACTCACTAGCGCAAGCGCTGACTTGTCAGTTCGCTTGTTAACCAGTAACCGTCAATTATCTATTGATAAGATATCATAATATGATATCTTATATATTAGCTTCTGTTAAAAGTAAAAAAGGATGAATCTCAATAATAAACAGCAAAAGATTTTAGAATTAATTTTTACAAATCCTGTCCTAGCAAATATTATTTGGCAAGATATAGAAAATTTATTTACAGCTTTAGGTGCTGATATTAGTCAAGGTAGCGGTTCAAGAGTTAGAGTTAAATTAAATGATGTTAGAGGTTATTTTCATGAACCACATCCAGAAAAAGAAACTGATAATGGATAATATAACGTTGTATCTACCTTCATCAATTAAAATAACTGATGATCAATTCTTTGAAATGTGCCAGATCAATGAATTAATTAAATTTGAACGTAATGCTGATGCTAGTCTTTTATTAAAGCCTTTATTGGGTGGTATAACTAGCAATATTAATGCTGGTTTAACTGGTGAATTAGCAAATTGGAACGATGACAAATCACAAGGTGTAGTTTTTGGTTCTGATGTCGGTTTTATTTTACAAAATGGTGCTATTTATTCTCCTAGTGCAGTTTGGATAAAGTTGGAATTATGGAATAATTTAACTGATGAAGAACAACAAAAGTTTCCTCCCTTATGTCCTGATTTTGTCATTGAGTTACTTTCTTCTAGTGATAGTTTGAAGACTACACAGGAAAAGATGAAGGAATATATAGATAATGGTGTGCGTTTGGGTATATTAATTAATCGTAAATCTCGTCAAGTGGAGATTTATAGGCCAGGTAAAGAGGTTGAGGTTTTGGATTCTCCTGATACGGTTTCGGGGGAAGATGTTTTAAAGGGTTTTGTGTTGCATTTGGGGATGATTTGGTAAGATTTACAATTATTCAATCTATATCTTGCAAAATAGTGATACACTTGATCTAGTTAATCATATATGAGCAAGTATTTTATATTGTTCATTATATAATTAATTATTTGATCTTAGCAACTTTTTGAGGGCAAGAACCGTGATAGATGGTAAAGCTATTTCTATTTCATTATTTACAGGTGCTTATGGTCTAGATTTAGGATTAGAACAAGCAGGTTTTCACACTGTAACTGTAGTAGAAAAAGACTGTGATGCTACGAAAACTATTACTCTTAATCGTCCCTTTCTTCAAGAAAGTGCTATTCCCAGAGAAATACAAAATGTTAGTTCTCAAGAATTACTGCAAGAAGGGGGAAGAGTTTTCAATTTAGGCCGTGCTTTACAACCTGGTGAAGTAGATTTAGTAACGGGTGGTCCCCCATGTCAACCATTTAGCACCGCAGGAAAAAGAGGTTCAGTTATGGACCCTCGCGGTAGTTTATTTATGGATTTTATTCGCATTGTTAAAGAAGTCCAACCCCGTTTTTTCTTAATGGAAAACGTTAAAGGTTTACTGTCTGCTCCTCTGCGTCATAGACCAATTAATCAACGTGGAAAGGATTACCCACCTTTAGAACCTGATGAAATGCCTGGTTCTGCTTTAAAAGTAGTATTATCAGAGATGAAAAATATAGGCTATAACGTAGTTTATAACCTTTTAGAAGCAGCAGATTATGGAGTTCCACAAAATAGAGAGCGTGTAATATTTATTGGTTCAAGAGATGGAGAAACTCCTACATTTCCTATTCCCAAATATTGCCAAGATGGAAAAATTTTACCTAAATGGCGAACTTTAAAAGATGCTTTAACAGCATTAGTTGATACAGAAGTAGAATTTATGTCTTATGCAGAAAGTCGCTTAAAATATTTGAGATTATTGGAAGCTGGACAAAATTGGAAACATTTACCAGAAGAATTAAAACAAGAAGCTATGGGAGGTGCTTATAATTCTGGAGGTGGAAAAGTCGGTTTTTATAGAAGGTTATCTTGGGATAAACCTTCTCCAACAATAACAACAAGTCCACATCAGAAAGCTACGGATATGTGTCATCCTGTAGAATTGCGTTCTTTAACTGTACGTGAGTCTGCAAGGATTCAAACATTTCCTGATGATTGGATTTTTTATGGTTCTGTAAGTTCTAAATATAAACAAATTGGTAATGCAGTTCCTGTATTACTTGCGAAAGAAATTGGTAGTTATCTCTTTAACTTAATTCATGGAAACAAATCGAAGGGTAAAGAGATAGCTGAACAATTATCACTTTTTTATTTATAGAAAAGTGTCTATTTTGTAGCCAATTCAGCAAAAGATTTATCAATTTTCTGTAGCATATCTCGTATATGATTTTCAACTAGATCATAATCCATACAAATCATATTCCAAAATTTTTTACCAGCAATACGAGGAATGTTACTTCTGTTTGAAAAAGTCCATTTACCTAAATCAAAAGCTGCTATAAATAAAGGATTTTCATGAATACTTAATTCTTTTTTTGCTCTTGGTACTTGAGAACCAGTCAATGTTCCTTTTAGAGTTTTTAATTGTGCGAACTTAACTGTTTCTTCCGAAAAAAGTAGAATATCAATTCCGGTAATTTTAATTCCAAATTCAAATTCCCGGTTAATAATATAAGGACTAATATTTGATATGTTTTCCCAGAGACTTCCCATTGTTGTACTCAAACTTCTTGTCACTGAGTTGCTGGTAACTAGCAATTTAGCTCCACAGAGTTCAAAAAGATTGGATGGGTTAGGATGCTCCTCAATGATTGCACTTTTCTTTTCAAAATCTGATTTTAACCACTCAATAAAATCATCTGCAAATTTTTCAGTTTTACTACTAATCAACTGAGATTGTCTATCTCGTTCTAACACAGAACCATTCTGTATGTCTTTTTCAATTTGATATTGAAAATAAGCAGGTGCTATTAAAGAAAGAATTTTTCCATATTTGTATGCTGTTTGCAAATCTTCATCTACAATGTCAGTCGCATCAATCAATGAAGCATGATACATAATTAGCTCTTTTCGTTCTTTCACAGAAAGAGGGATTAAAATTTCAGCAGATACAGCAAGTTCAGATTGATTATGAATCATTGTTTTGGGGATGTGGGGATGAGCGATCACGCAAGTGCTGACTTGTCAGTTCGCTGTTTTGGGGTTTGGAGGTGCGATCGCGCATGGGAAACAACAAGCCAAATTTGTGTGGTAGAAGCAGTGTCCTAATTAACCTGGCTACAGCTATAATTACATGATATACATCATAATCCCCTCCTCGCAAGCGGGGAGGGGGTTGAGGGTGGGGTTCTTGTATCTCACTGAATGGAGAATCCCTATACCAATTACCAATCACCAATTACCAAATTAAGTCAACGCTTCTGCACCACCGACAACTTCCAATAGTTCCTGGGTAATTGCGGCTTGACGAGCTTTGTTGTAAGACAATGACAAGGTTTTAATCAACTCACCTGCGTTATCACTAGCGTTACTCATCGCTGTCATCCGTGCTGCTAGTTCACTAGCTGCTGATTCTTGTAATGCCCGTAATAGCTGATTACTCAGATATAAAGGTAGCAAAGAATCCAGGATTTGCACTGGATCTTGTTCAAAAATCATATCGCGGGGTAAAGGAGCAACTGTACTAGTTACCTTTTCCCGTTCTACTTGGAATTGACCACCACGGGTAGTTAAACGGAAAATTTCATCATCCGCTGCTTCTAAACCTTGGGTATCCAAAGGGAGAAGGGTTTGGACTACGGGACGAGAACTAACCAAGGAGACAAATTTTGTATAAACTAGCTCAATCCGGTCTACTTTTTCGGAAAGGAATAGAGAAAGTAGTTCATCAGCGATATTTGTTGCTTCAGCGGCGGTGGGAATTTGTTCTAAACCGCTGTAAGTAGCATCTATAGGCTGATTCCGGCGTTGAAAGTATTGGGTAGCTTTGCGGCCAACCAAAACATAAGTATAGTTTACACCTTCAGCTTGAAGTTCTTTGGCACGGTTTTCAGCGCGACGGATAACGTTACTATTGTAACCACCACATAAACCCCGATCGCCTGCAATTACCAATAAGCCTACGGATTTAACTTCGCGTTTTTTGAGTAGGGGTAGGTCTACATCTTCAAAACGCAGTCTGGTTTGTAAGCCAAATAATACTTGTGCTAAACGGTCAGCAAAGGGACGGGTAGCAATTACTTGTTCTTGAGCGCGACGGACTCTGGCCGCTGCTACCAGTCGCATGGCTTCCGTGATTTTCTTGGTGTTTTTGACCGACTGAATGCGATCGCGTATTGATTTGAGATTAGCCATAATCCGATTTTAGATTTTAGATTTTAGATTTTAGATTCGGAATTTCGGATTTTAGATGAGACTCATCTGCAAATAAACATCAAATCCCCCTATTTTAGGGGCTGATATTTAATTTCGGGATAAGTCTATGTAATCCAAAATCCAAAATCCAAAATCCAAAATTTTTACGCTGCTGCTTGGAAGGTCTTTTTGAACTCGGTTAGTGCTGCTTTCAAAGCAGTTTCTTCTGCATCACCGAGAACTTTTGTGCCTTGTACGCCTTGGTAATAAGCAGTACTAACATTCTTCAGGTAATCACGTAAACCTCTAACAAAGGTAGTTACTTGATTAACTGCAATGTCATCTAAATAACCATTAATACCAGCGTAAAGAACTGCTACTTGTTCAGCGACGGAGAGAGGGTCGTTTTGAGGCTGTTTTAACAATTCCCGTAAACGCGCACCACGAGCCAACTGATCTTGAGTGGCTTTGTCTAAATCAGAAGCGAACTGAGCGAAAGCTTGTAAATCGTCAAACTGAGCCAATTCCAGCTTGATTTTACCAGCAACTTTTTTCATGGCTTTGGTTTGAGCCGCAGAACCTACACGGGATACAGAGATACCGGGGTTAACAGCGGGACGGATACCAGAGTTAAACAAGTCAGAAGACAAGAAAATCTGACCGTCAGTAATAGAAATTACGTTGGTAGGAATATATGCGGATACGTCACCAGCTTGGGTTTCGATAATTGGTAAAGCAGTCATACTACCTTTACCCAATTCGTCGCTCAATTTAGCAGCGCGTTCCAACAAGCGGGAGTGGATGTAGAATACATCTCCAGGATAAGCTTCCCGACCGGGTGGACGACGTAACAGCAAGGACATTTGGCGATAGGCCTGTGCTTGCTTAGAAAGGTCATCGTAAATAATTAAGGTTGCTTTGCCTTTGTACATGAAATACTCAGCAATACTAGCGCCTGTGTAGGGAGCTAAGTATTGTAAAGTAGCTGGGTCACTGGCGTTAGCTGCTACGACTACGGTGTAGTCCATAGCGCCTTTTTCTTGTAAAGTTTGGACTACGTTAGCAACGGTGGAAGCTTTTTGACCGACAGCTACGTAAACGCAAACAACATCTTCACCCTTTTGGTTAATGATGGTATCAATAGCGATCGCTGTTTTCCCTGTTTGTCGGTCACCAATGATTAATTCCCGTTGACCACGGCCGACGGGAATCATGGAATCAATAGCGGTGATCCCTGTTTGCATCGGTTCATGGACGGAGCGACGAGCGATAATACCAGGGGCGGGGGATTCAATTAACCGACTTTCGGTGGTTTTGAGATCACCTTTACCATCAATGGGACGACCCAAAGCATCTACAACCCGACCGATTAAAGCTTCACCCACAGCTACTTGGGCGATTTTACCGGTAGCGGTTACGGAGCTACCTTCTTGAATGTCCCGACCTTGACCCATCAATACCGCACCAACGTTATCTTCTTCTAAGTTTTGGGCGATACCAATGGTGCCATCTTCAAATTCTAGGAGTTCCCCGGCCATAGCTTTTTCTAAGCCATAAATCCGGGCAATCCCGTCACCAACTTGTAACACTGTACCAACGTTAGCAACTTTAACCTCTTGGTCGTATTGCTCGATTTGTTGTTGGATAATGCTGCTGATTTCGTCTGGTCTAATGGAAATGCTCATTTGTCAGTTGTCAGTTGTTAGTTGTTAGTTGTCAGTTGTTTTGATTGGCTATTGACCAATGACTACTGACATTTATCAGAACTTTTTAGTTACTGCTTAAACGCAAAGAGAGACGACGTAGTTGACCACGCAAACTAGCGTCAATCACTTGAGAACCAACTTTGATAATTACACCACCAATTAAATCACTGTCTATTTTGGTAGCTAATTCTACTTTTGCAGCTTTGGTAAGCGTAATTACCTTTTCTGTAATTGCTTGCTGTTGGCCTTCTGTGAGAGGAACAGCAGAAGTAATTTCCGCCAATACGGTTTGATTTAACTGCCGTAATAGCGCTAGATACTGCTGTAAAATTGGTTCACTGAAGGCGATGCGTCTTCTGTCAACTAATAGCAGTAAAAAATTACGTAGGTATGGGTTTGCACCTTCCCCAAGTAATTGTTTGAGCAGATTTTTTTTGTTCTCTGGTTTCACAAAGGGATTGGCCAAAAAGTTATTCAGTTCTTGGCTACCTGTTAATAAACCCAGAAAAGTTTTTGCATCTGTCCCAATTTCTTCTGTTGAATTTTGAGACTGAGCAATAGACAATAGTGCCTGTGCATAAGGCTGGGATATTTCAGCTGCTGCTGCATTACTTTTCATATCTCGCCTCCCAATTGTGCGATACTACGGGCAATTAAAGCCTGTTGAGCATCGTCGCTAATACCAGCTTTGAGTTGTCCTTCAACTTTTTGTAGTGCTTGTAAGACTACTTTTTGCCTTAGTTGAGTTATCACTCTTTCTAGTTCGGAATTCAAATCAGCCGCCCCTGCTTCCTGCATCCGTTGAATATCTACAGCGGACTGGGCTAAAATGGCATCTTTAGCCTTCTGGGCGTTTAATTCGGCTGTTTGTTTGATTCTTTGAGCTTCTTCTTGAGCAAGTTCCAGCTTTTGCTGTGCCTCTTTCAATTTGGCTGCGGTTTCTGCTACCTTCTGCTCTGCACTCTTAATTGCTGATTCAATATTTTCTCGGCGAGATTTTAAGGTACTACCTAAAACCTTGCTGCCAAATACAACCAACACAGTAATAATAATAGCCAGGTTAATCAGGTTAGTATCTAAAATATTCGTATTTAGACTAAACCCACTTTCTCCCTTGCTTAGTGCCAATTCACCTCCGACGGCGCTGGCTTCCGTCATCAACAGTAAAAAAGTCCCCATGATTCTTTATCCACTAACTGCGCTGCCAATTTTCCAAATTTTTTGTCAGTTGTCCGTTGTCAGTCGTCATTTGTTAGTTGTTTTCAATACCAATAACTAATGACTACTAATCACCCATGACCCATGACTGTTTTCACAAGTTAGCGTTGACTTACTAAATCAGCACCTAACAGCTTCTCCAGGATTTGATGACTGAGAGCATCTACTTGTGTTTCCAAGGCAGCTAGAGCCTGTTGTTTTTGCTGCTCAATTTCACTGGCTGCTTTTTCTCGCTGTACCTGGGCTTCTTGTTGCGCTGCGGCGATGTTTTGAGCAGCGATTTTTTGGGCTTCGGCTTGGGCTTGAGCAACAATTGCTTGAGCTTGTTTTCTGCTGTGAGCAAGCTCTTGTTCGTATTGCTGGGCTAATGCTTGGGCTTTTGATAAGCGTTCTTGGGCTTCTAAATTATTGGTACGGATATATTCATTCCGGCCATCAATTGCATTACCCAAGGGCTTGTAAAGAGTTGCATTCAATATCAGGGCTAATACTAGAAACTGGATTGCCATTAAGGGCAGAGTAGCATCTAGATCAAACAGTCCCCCTTCTTTGGCAACTTCTTCCACGGCCAATAAGGTGATCCAGTGTGTCATGATTGCTTATTCCTATCTACATTAATGTTAATGCTGAGTTCTGATAGCTTGCGTGTCCCAGTCATTTCATCAGTTATGAGTATAAGTTCATAACTTTCTGTTTAGACGTGATTACTCACGCCCGCAGTCAGAACTCAGTTGTGATTATGCGAAGGGGTTAGCAAACAGCAACACTAGAGCGACTACTAGACCGTAGATGGTTAGAGCTTCCATGAACGCCAAACTTAACAGTAATGTACCGCGAATTTTGCCTTCAGCTTCTGGTTGACGAGCAATACCTTCTACAGCTTGTCCTGCTGCATTACCTTGACCAATACCGGGGCCGATTGCAGCTAAACCTACAGCTAGAGCAGCGGCGATAACGGAAGCAGCAGCAACTAATGGATTCATGATATTCTTTCCTTACTTTTAGAGATACGGTTGGGTGTTGTATTTGTCAGTTGTCAGTTGTCAGTTGTTAGTTGTCAGTTGTTAGTGGTCGGTTTTGAGATGATTAATTTCTGTCACCTGTCACCTATTCTCTGTCACCTGTCACCTGTGTCCTGTTTCCCCTAATGGCTGACTGTTTTCATCTGAGGGGGTTTAGTGTTCTCCCTCATGCTCTTCGCCATGATGATCTTCCATCGCTTCGCCAATATAGGCTGCTGCGAGGGTGGCAAAAATTAGTGCTTGAATGGCGCTGGTAAATAGTCCCAAAGCCATTACTGGCAGAGGCACGAACAAGGGTACTAATAGTACCAGCACTCCCACGACTAGTTCATCAGCTAAGATGTTACCGAATAAACGGAAGCTTAGGGACAGGGGTTTTGTGAAATCTTCAATAATCTTGAATGGCAACATGAAGGAAACTGGTTGCACATAGTTACCGAAATAACCCAAACCCTTTTTGCTGAATCCTGCATAAAAATACGCTAATGATGTCAACAACGCTAAGGCAACAGTTGTGTTAATGTCGCTTGTGGGTGCTGTCAGTTCGCCCTCTGGCAGATGAATTAACTTAAAAGGAACTAATGCCCCTGACCAATTTGACACAAAAATGAACAAAAACAAAGTGCCTACGAAGGGCACCCAGGGGCGATATTCTTTCTCGCCAATCTGGTTTTTGGCCAAATCTCGAATAAATTCTAGGGCGTACTCCATCAAGTTTTGTAAGCCACTAGGAATCCTTTTGACGTTACTACTGGCCAAGACGGAAGCTAGGACGAGTACGCCAATAACAAACCAAGATGTGAGAAACACCTGACCATGTAGCTTCAAGTTGCCTATTTGCCAGTACAGGTGTTTACCCACTTCCAATTCAGCAAGCGGAAGGGAGTAGACATTCAGAAAATTCAGCATTTTCTTTCCAATTCAATCGTTTCTCCAATTTTACCTGGAGAAGAGGAGCGTTTTAAGGTTGCCGGAGCGTGGATGAGTCAGAGATTAACGCTAACCTAACTACATAGATGATGAGTGTGGCTTTATAGGTCAGAAATCCCAAGAATATGGGTAGTATATGCAGTTGATTCAACCTTGATGCCAGGAGAATCAGCACTACTAACAAGGCTAACCGAGTTTTGCTCAGTTCTTGTTTTTCCCTTCCTAACCTTTCAACATCTTTCGCCAACATTCTCAAGTAAAGCACACCTGCACACGCCCCTAATAAATAATTTAGAGCAATGTTTGGTGAATAAGCAATCCAGACGGAGATAAAGATTATCCCTGTTAAAACAAGTGTGATCAATATCAACTCTCGATAGAGTTGATAAAACTCCCCCATGGAGGAATTTATTGGTTTTGTGTCCTCAAAACCAGATTTATCATCTTGTTGTCCTGTCTGAGTGGGCGTAATTGGTTCGTCTGACAAGCTCACGGCATTTGAAACTAGTACAGTTTAAATATGATGACCGCACATCCAGTCTGCCAAATCATATCACGTCGCGGTAACAATACTTTAGAAAAAAACAATTAACTTATTTTTGGTTAGTGGTCAGTTGTCAGTTGTCAGTGGTCAGACCATTGTCTGGGTACTGATTTTTTTTGATGAAGCGGGGGTTAGTAAGATTAGTTGTTGTTTTAGGAGATGTCTTACTCTGTTTAAGTCTAGCTCTAATTGGGCTACAATGTTAGTCAATCTGGCAGAACCATCACATTTGTTTATTATTTCAGAATTGCTATGGAAAAAATATCACATCCAGATATTATTGTCACTAGCCCAGATGGAGAATATTTGATGATTGTTGAAGTAAAACTCAATGATATCAATATACACCGTCAAAGTGCTATGGATAGACTCAAACGCTCAATGATTGATTTTGGTTGCTCAGTTGGGTTACTGGTAGCAGGAGAGCGTGTTACTGTTTTGCGTGATTCTTTTGATGACTCTCATGGTTCATCAATTTATGTAGTTGGTGAAGCTACACTGCCACATTCTTTTTTACCACCAGCAGATGAGCAATGGAAGGGAAACCCTTACTTTGAGTTTGAATCACAAGTTCAGCGATGGTTAGAGAAATTGAAACTTCAAACCAATGTAAACAGTTTACCAGATGATTTGAAAAATTTGTTTGGCGGACGGATAATCAATTTGCTGCGATTTGGTGAAATCAGGGCTGGTGGAGCTAGGGCGTGGAGTAAAGTTGTAAAATGAAACCTCAAGCGGTTTTTGTGGAAACAAACTGGGTGGTAGATATTGTTGCACCTGCACATTTACAGAGTCAACAAGCATCTCAATTGCTTTCACTAGCGGAAGCTGGAGAGTTTGAGTTATATCTACCTGCTATCTGCCTAACAGAAGCGCGTGAAACTATACCTCGACGATTCACTCCACGCTCTCGTTCTGAAGATTTACGTAAATTTGTCCAATGGGCTAAAAGACAAGGAAAAATGACTACAGAAGATGCTAATGCAGCGTTTCGAGTCTTTGATAAGTTTGATGGATTAGTTGCTAATGAACTAACGAAAGTTCCAGAAAGATTGATAGAATTAGCTGAACATCCAAATTTGAATGTTTTTCCTCTTTCAGAATCTATGCTAGAACGGCAAGTTTATATTGGGGCAATGGATACTTCCCTAAAACCTTATGATCTGGCTGTATTGGCTGCAATCCTTGTCAGGGCTGAGGATTTGCAGCAACAAGGACATTCATGGGTCGGCTTCTGTGAACTAGATTCTGATCTTCAACCTTGGGATAAAAATGGTGTATTAAAACCTATTCTTAATGATCTCTACAAAGCTTCTCGAATCTGGGTTTATCGAGATTTTTTGGTGGAAGATGTAGATGAACTTCCCCAAATTTGGTTTTCTTCTACTTAACCGGGTGTCAGTAAAATAAGATGTTGTTTCCAAAGATTTCTCACTCCATCTAACCCAAACTGGACTTTGGTTAAAATCTCGGCTACGGTAGATTTGCCATCACAGTTTTGCATAAATTCTAATTCTGCTGGTGATAAGTTAACAATTTGATAATCATAGTTAAATATACATTGACTGGGAAACCCATCTATGCAGGGGTTAAGTTCGGGAATAGCTGCTAATAAGTTATCTGCTGACCAGTCGGTTTTGGGTAAGGGAGGACGACTGAGAAAAAATTCATAATGTGCTACTTCTGGATTCAATAATTCTACTAATCTGTACCGTTGACGTTCTGTGAGTTCTGCTGCTCGCTCAATTAACTCCGGTGCTTTTTCTAACAAATTTTCTAATTGCCAAAAACCAGGATTTGAGAACCCTACAAAGTCTAAGCCGGAAGCGTCTATTAATGTAAATAATGTATCAATATTGTAGTCAGTTTCCTGGGGATGTACGTACATATCAGCAAAACATTCATCCCGCTGATTTTCTAATGACCATCTTTCTTTTTCGCGCTTGACAATACGGTTATTTTCTGGTAAGGAAGCAAAGATTTTTCTACCAATGTGAACACCATCTTGATAGTCGCCGTGTTTGTTACCTTGGAGAAGTGCGATCGCTTGTTGCATTAGTTGTATTTCCCATCTTCCCAGTTCTCCATAGACAAAGATGTGCATTAATCCACCCGGGGCGAGTTTTTTCGCTAGTGCTTGAATACCAAGAATAGGATCGGGTAAATGATGAAGCACACCAACGCAATTAATTAGATCAAATTGTCCTGGTATCTGTTCAACATCATAGATACTCAGATGATGAAATTCTACACGGTCAGCACCGGAGCTTTGACAGCGTTTTTTTGCTACCTCTAAAGTTCCCGCACTTAAATCTATGCCTACTACCTGTGCGTGGGGGTTAAGATGTACTAAATATTCTGTTCCTACCCCTGAACCACAACCAGCATCTAAAATACGGATATGTTGATTTTCGGGTTGTCTCCCGGTACAAAAGTTGTAAGCAGCTAACCAATTCCAGCGCCAATTATAACCTGGTGGTGGTTGATCTAGAATGGGTTCTGGAGGGAAAGGGTAGGTATCATAAAGTTTCGCAACAGCAGCACTGACTTGGGAGTTGGACATAATTACGGATAACGCAGCATTTCTGATTTTATCTGATTTTAACGGATAGGGGTATTTTGGGCAAATGTATTATTTCTTGTGAGGATTTACGCCAAATATACCTTCCTAAACCCAATTTTTGATATCTGTGCCTGGAGTGTTTTGTTTATTCCGTAACTCGTGGGTAAGTCCTAAAGTATTGACAAAAAACATCATTTATGAATGCTAGATGATCACACTCTAACTAAGAGGTGTTTTGAAACTCCCAAAGTATTTAGTTTTATAATTAAAAAGCATCGCAATCATTAATACAAATTAAAAACAATGGGAATATTTGGATTTGGAAAGAAGTCAGCTATGCCAACACCTGAGCAAGCACTGGCAGGACGGGACGAAGTAATGCGAGTACCAGCACTTCATTATGTGAACCAAAATCGCCTGAAAGCACCTTTTCCCCAGGGATTAGAAACTGCTATGTTTGGTTTAGGCTGTTTTTGGGGTGCAGAACGCAAATTTTGGCAATTATCAGGAGTTTACACTACAGCGGTAGGTTATGCTGCTGGTTACACACCCAACCCCACTTACCAAGAAGTATGTAGCGGTATGACGGGTCATAATGAAGTGGTGTTAGTTGTATTTGACCCGAAAATAATTACTTATTCCCAACTCCTGAAAGTCTTCTGGGAAAGCCACAACCCCACCCAAGGAATGCGTCAAGGTAATGACACTGGTACTCAATACCGTTCGGGAATTTACGTCTATTCCGCAAATCAAAAACAATTAGCAGAAACATCACGAAATGTTTATCAATTAGCTCTCAAGGATGCAGGTTATGGTACAATTACCACAGAAATATTAGATGCACCTGAATTTTACTATGCTGAAGAATACCATCAGCAATATTTAGCTAAAAATCCCGGTGGTTATTGTGGTTTAGGTGGTACTAATGTAGCTTGTCCCGTAGGTCTTGCGGAAGCGCAGGTAAGTTAGAAGTCTAGAAAACCACACAATACCCTCTGTTAAGACTAAAAGCATTATATCGTAGGTTGGTTTGACTCCAGGAAACCCAACAAGATCCTTGGTAACATTATATAGGGTTTTACTGTCGCTCAACCCAACCTACAACCAACCTACATTGCCTTTTTTATTTTTTTATTAAACTATGTCTTTATTGAAAAGCTCACTAATTGGTTTAAAAGCTGACTCATTCCGTCATCCTCTAGACTTGGAAGCTACTAAAACGCTCAAGCAAATCCCTGGTTTAGATATGATGGTGAGAAATTGGCTCGGTCCAATGGCCGAACAGGTTTTTTATGTAGAAAATATTGCTTCTAGTATTTTAGTAGGAGAAAAACAACTCCCAGAATTACACAAATTATTATTAGAAGCTTGTCAAATTCTTGACATTGAGCCGCCTCAATTATATGTGCGTCAACATCCAGCCCCTAATGCTTATACCTTTGCTATGCGGGGTAAACAGCCTTTTGTAGTTATCCACACATCTTTAATTGAGATATTGACACCAGCAGAAATACAGGCGGTAATTGCCCATGAATTAGGTCATCTAAAATGCGATCACAGCGTGTATTTAACACCAGTGAATTTACTGATTTTAGCCGCCGCATTTGTGCCAAATATCGGCACTGTGTTGGCACAAGCTATGCAGTCACAATTATTAGAATGGGTACGCTGTGCTGAGTTTACCTGCGATCGTGCCGCTTTGTTAGCCACCCAAGACCCTAAAATAGTCATGTCAGTATTAATGAAGTTAGCTGGTGGTTCTCCCAGTTTAGCGCCCCAATTGAATTTAGATGCCTTTATTGACCAAGCTCGTGCCTATGATGACATTAGTAAAACTGAATTGGGGGAAATGGTAAAATCTGCCCGCACAGCCCAATTAAGCCACCCTGTCCCCGTATTGCGGGCGCGAGAAATTGATCGGTGGGCTAGTAGTCTAGAGTACCAAAAAATAGTAAAAAATCACAGTATTAATCATCAAGACGAAACTGCATCCCCAGGAGGTTGGCGTAATTGGTAGGTTATATCTTAGGTTTTGAAACTGATCTTGCTAGATAAATTACCTTTACGCAACATGAATCTATCACCGATTAATTTATTCGCATACGAACAAATGGCAAAAGAGCATCTTTCACAGATGGCTTTTGACTATTATAGTAGTGGTGCATGGGATGAAATTACGTTGCAAGATAATCGTGCTGCGTTTGCAAGAGTTAAACTTTATCCAAGAATGCTAGTTGATGTTAGTGAAGTTAACTTAACTACCAAGATTTTAGGGGCATATTTGCGATTACCTCTGTTAATTGCGCCCATGGCCTTTCAATGTCTGGCGCATCCAGAGGGTGAAATTGCTACAGCCTTAGCTGCGGAAATTGCAGGTGTCGGTATGGTGTTAAGTACATTAGCTAATAAGAGTTTAGAAGAAGTAGCTACTGTTGCTAATGGTTTACAATGGTTTCAACTTTATATCCACAAAGATCAGGGTTTAACTAGGGCTTTGGTGGAAAGAGCCTATAGAGCGGGCTACAAAGCGATTTGTCTGACTGTAGATGCTCCCGTGTTGGGAAAACGAGAACGAGACCACCTTAATCAGTTTACCCTACCTGCCGGTTTACAGCTTGGTAATTTCACCAATATCTCCGGTTTAGACATTCCCCAAGAACAAGGAGAATCTGGTTTATTGACTTATTTTAGCCAGCAAATTAACCCCGCAGTCACTTGGAAAGACTTGCAATGGTTACAATCTATTAGCCCCTTACCTGTGGTCGTTAAAGGAATTTTACGATCTGATGATGCGGTTCGGGCTGTGGAACATGGTGCTCAAGCAATTGTTGTTTCTAATCATGGCGGTAGACAATTAGACGGTGCGATCGCTTCTCTAGATGCTCTAACCCCAATTGTAGCAGCAGTAAACGGCAGAGCAGAGGTTTTGTTAGATGGGGGGATTCGTCGAGGTACAGATATACTTAAAGCCTTAGCACTGGGAGCAAAGGCTGTACTCATTGGCCGGCCTGTATTATGGGGATTAGCAGTGGCCGGAAAAACTGGTGTATCTCATATCATCTCCCTACTAGAGGATGAGTTAAAGGTAGCAATGGCACTCAGTGGCTGTCCCAGTTTGGAGGATATTGATTCATCAATTGCTTACTAAAAAATTTCTCAAAAAAAATCTCAATACCTATTGCCAAAATCAAAAAATAGGCTATAATAAGAAAGTTACACCCAAGGGCGGGTGGCGGAATTGGTAGACGCACCGCACTCAAAATGCGGCGACCGTGAGGTCATAGGAGTTCGATTCTCCTCCTGCCCATGTTTTGTCAATGAGTAGGGTTTACTGAATAGGTTGTCTGTGAAGGCAGGGAACAGGGAACAGGGAACAGTTTAAACTATCTAGATATCCTCAATTTTCCAAGTCCGACAAAACAATGTACCTATTTTGAGACACCATTAGCCAAAACCTTTATTAATAAACGGTTTTAGCTTTATATGGCTAACGCCACGCTACGCTATCAGCAAGCTCTAAGTGGGTTAGCATTGAAAATCGTTGTTATGGCAAGAGGCAAAAGGCAAGAGTGAAGAAGGTTTGGGCGATTTTACTTTTCTTTACACAGATGGGTTTTATTGTGTTCACCTACTTATTCGCAAACCCGAAATTACTGATTATGACATCTGGGGTACGGAATGTGGGTTATCAACCACTTACAGCAATTCTGGAAATCACACAATCATGAATTGCCATAAATGGTAAAGACTCTGCTCATCCTACCAACCAATTGACGGTAATTTACCTCTTACTCTTAGTGTAGTAATATGAACTATATCTGTAATTATAGTTATATCCTAATCCTCGGAATTTCTCGCCGTTGACTACTACTCCTAGTAAATTGATGGGAGATGCTTTAAGCGTATCAACAAGTTGCTTTAAGGCAGATTTATCTGTTTTATCAATTCTGACAACTAGCATCACACCATCAGTATTAACTGCTACTAGTCTGGCATCTACTAATCCTGACAAGGGAGGAGTATCATAAATCACCAAATCAAAATTCTCAGAGAAATAGTTCATCATTTGACTCATTTTATCTGATGAGAGCAACCGCGCCGGATCAGGCGGTACAGGACCTGCAGTAATCACTGATAAACCATTAAGTCCCGGCATTTCTTGAATTACTTGGTTGACATCTATATCTGAAGAAATTAAACTACTTATTCCCCAGAGATTATTTAATTGTGATAGTTTATGAATCTTGGATTTGCGGAGGTCACAATCTACAAGTAATACTTTTTTCCCCATAATAGCGGCTGTTTTTGCCAGACTAAATCCCACCGTACTTTTACCATCTCCGGGAAGAGTAGAGGAAACAACTAAAGACTTAATTGGTCGATCAGAATTGAGCAGTTGAATATTACTATATAAAACTTGTAAAGATTCCCAAAATGATCCTTGGCCATAATAATAGCTGGATTGGGAACGGCGACGAACAGAACTGTTAGATGGTTCATCACTGACGACAAGAGGGTCTACAACTACTTCTGGTTCTTCGTCTTTACCTATATTTGTCAGGCTTAAAGATGGATTCCGAACTAAGTTTTTATTAAAGGGAAGAGATCCTAATAAAGGTAGTCCTACTTTATCCTGGACATTTTCAATACTGTGATAGGTATTATCAGTCTGTTCCCTGAGAAAAGCAGCACCTATGCCTAATAAAGAACTAGCCACAAATCCCAAAATTAAATTGCGGGGAATATCTGGAGAAATTGGATTTTGGGGCTGAAAAGCTGCTTGGATTAATTCCCAAGGTAGTTCTGTTTGGGCTATTTCTATTTGCAGTTGCTCACGAGCAGCTAAAAAGCGATTTAAACTTTCATTGGCTATTTGTAAATTCCGCAGGATCTCAGTATATTGCCGAGACAAAACTGGCAACTGGTCTAATTTCAATTGCACTTGTTTTTCTACTTGTGTTATATATTGATTCTCTACTTCTATTTTCTTAATTACATCCGTAGCTTCAGATATTCTGATATTAATAGTACGTGCGGCTTCTGCTTCAATAATAGGTAAAAGGTTAGCTCTTTTTTCTTGTAAGGTGCGGATAACTGGGTTATCTGGTTGAAATCGAGTTAATTCTCCAGATATCTGGGTGTCTAATTGACGCTGTTGAGCAATTAGGGTTTGATAAAGGGGGGCAGTATTAAGAATTGCTAACTGTTCTTCACGTCTCTGTAGCCTGTCATAACTAGCTCTAGCAGCAGTTAACTGTTGATTTATAGTTAGTCTTTGTTGTGTCAAAGATTGAATTTGCGAAGAAATTACCTCAGATTGGTTTTCAGGATCAATAAAATTGTATCTTTGACGGAACATTTGCATTTGTTTTTGCAACTGTCCTAGCCTAGTTCGGATTTCCGGTAGTTTTTCATCCACAAATTTAACTCCCTGACGGAGCTTTGTTTGCCGCTTGTTGAGGCTATATTTTAAATAAAAATCAGCCAGAGGATCTAGTATAAGTTTAATTTTTCGACTATTATCACTTTGATAGCTAACTTGGATTATTTTTGATTGTCCCAAGCGACGAATAGTTAAACCTTGTATAAGGGTATAGTAATTAATATCAGGATAAGATTTTTGTATTTCTTTAATAAAATCTCCCAGCAGTTCTGGACTTCTGAGAACTTGAATTTGGCTCTCATAATCTAGTCCAGATGATCTAAGGACATCAGCGAGTCCTACGTCAATTTTGCCTAATTCAGAGTCACTATTAACAGGTTCAACCAATATTTGAAAGCCGCCTTCATATATTGGTACTTGTTTAAAGGTTGTATAAATAACACCACCCATAGCAACGGAAGCAACTCCTATGATGATAATTGCTCGGCGCTGTAAAAGACCAAGAAAGGACTTGAGGTTAAAATCACTGGTCTCTTCTGAAAATTGGGAAAATGTGGGATTTGAAAATAATATCCCAGGGGGCGTGGTATTACCCTGGGAATTTTTGTCATTTGTCACTTGGTCAAGCATAGGTTTTTTTGGGGTGAATAGCAGGGAATGTCTAACTGTTTTTTACTTTCATGAGTCATAGTTTAGCAACTTTAAACGCTAATCACCAATAACCACTAAAATCTATTGATTGAATCAGTATGTAATTAAGTGAGATTTCGGTTATCTCACGTCTACTTACTTAATTCAGTATTTTATGAAACTACGATCTACATAATAACAGCCTAAAACTAGGCCATCCATATTAGTTCTCAAAAAACATTTGAGAGCTTCCTGCGGTGTCCTCACAATAGGTTCATTTTCGTTTAAAGATGTATTTAGAAGCAGAGGAATACCAGTACGCTGGTAAAATGTATTAATCAATTCCCAATAAAGAGGATTAGTTTTCTGACTGACACTTTGTAACCTTCCAGACCCATCTACATGAGTCACAGCAGGAATTTTTTCTCTTTTATCAGGGCGAATTTTGAAAACTTTCTCCATAAAAGGGGCTGGTTCATCAATTTCAAAGTATTCTCCAACAAATTCCTCCAGAATACTGGGAGCAAAAGGACGGAATTTTTCTCGGAATTTAATTTTTAGGTTGATTATATCCCGCATATCAGCGCGACGAGGATCAGCTATCAAGGAACGATTGCCTAATGCTCTGGCACCAAACTCCATTCTACCTTGAAACCAACCAATTACTTTGCCGTCGCAAATAGCATCAACAACATGATTTAACATTGCTACTTTTTCAAGCTTTTTAGGTTGTAAATCGTGAGATTGTAATGCTAATAAACATTCTTCCTCAGAAAACTCAGAACCCCAATAAGCATGACTTAAAATAAACTGACGAGGTTGCTTGAGAATTTGATTCCAAATAAAGAAGGCTGCACCGATACAAGTACCATTATCGGCAGCCCCTAAAGGAATGTAAACCTTTTTAAAAGGAGTATTTTGAGTAATTTTACCATTGGCTACAGAATTCATAGCTACACCACCTGTCAAACAGAGATTTTCGCAAGGGTAGCGCTGATGTAATTGATTGAGTAAATGAAAAATTATTTCTTCTGTTATGGCTTGTAGGGATGTGGCAATATTTTGATGCTTGGGTGTCAGTTCAGAATTTACTTGTCTTGCTGGGCCTAATAGTTTTTCTAGTTCTGGACTATGGAAAGGTGCAACTGTGGGTGCGCCATTATCCCACTTCATAGCGATACCCTGTTCATGATGAGTGAAGTAATCTAGATTTAGCTCAAAACTATCTCCCTTGGGAAAGATGATTTTTCTGAATGCTTCGAGATACTCTGGTTCTCCATAAGGGGCTAATCCCATAACTTTGTATTCGTCACCATAGGCAGGAAAGCCTAGATACAGGGTAATGGCATTATATAAATAACCGATAGAGTGGGGAAAGTGCGTCCGTGTGAAATATTCTAAATGATTACCCTCTCCTGCTGCTGACAAGGTACTTACAAAGTCTCCCATACCGTCAACAGATAGAATGGCGGCTTTTTCAAAGGGGGAAATAAAGAAACCGGTGGCTAGGTGTGTAGTATGATGTTCTAGGGTATGAATAGGTGCTGTAATTTCCTGGGGTTGACAATTACAAGCTGCGGCTAGTTGTTCCTGAAGATTGGCGGATTTGCTTTGTTTATTAAATCTATCTAGAAGTGATGATAATGATGGACGTTGTTTGAGGGTAAATAGGAGTTTACGATTGAGATTGGCTTTGGGATTAAAGGATAATGCGACGTGATCTAAATCTTTGGCACTAATACCAGCTATTTTTAAACAATAACGGATAGATTCTGTGGGAAATCCTGCCCAATGTTTAACTCGATTAAAACGCTCTTCTTCAATGGCTGCTATTAATTGACCATTTTGGATTAAACAAGCAGAAGCGTCACCGTGGTAAGCGTTAATTCCTAGTATATTCATGATTGACTAATTTATGAGTTTATAAAAAAATTGTTCAGTCTGGTTATAACCTACTTTTTAAGAAAAAAAGTTTAGTTAAAGACTTCAGTATTTGCACTAAATCTGAAAGCTTCAGATTTACAAGTATTTTCATTGAATTTTAACATTGAGTAGTATCTCTGGATTAGGGATGATTTGGGTTGTCATATTACAGTTGTGCTTGCTGGGTTTTTATTTTTGAGTTTGGTTAATATCTATTTTCTCTGTTTCTATTATATGTATACCCAGCAATAGTTCTGCTAAAACTCTCTGAAATGTATAGTACCATCCATGCCAACCGTCGAGAATACCGCCTTTGAGGATGAGACAATAGATAAAGATTATTAAAGGTACGAGGATCTTCCGTTTGCGAATGCGATTATTCGTTTTGGCTTTCTTGATCAAGATCATCTTTCTTACTCAAAAGAATTGCATGACTATCTTTATTGGGTCTTAAAGCACGGACAGATGTACGCACTAAATTATCTATAGGATAGAGAATTTTGTTGATGGTTTCGTTTTTACGAGCTTTGAAAGATGTGACATGATAATATTCACTACCATCAGGTGATTCTTTGGTAAAGTAATAAATATTAATTGATTTTCTAGTATCCCCATCAGGAGTATTTACGCGCCGATGTCCGTGCCATGACTGTTTATTAGTTGCAAAGATTGTCATGCGATTAAATATCGGTAATATTGCTCTAGAATCAGACATATTTTTATTCCATAATTCTAAATGTCCCCCTTTTTCTTCTGTCCATTCTTTATTTAAATAAACCAGTAAATTCAAACGACGATACCACGGTTCTACGGGGTGAGAACTATTATCAATATGTACATTTAGAAAACTTCCATTGCTTCCTTGCGCTAAACCAGAAGCATAAAGTTGAGGATCTGCATGAAGATTAGGAATGTTAGTAATGCGTGATAATAGCTCAAGCATACGCTCAGATTGCAGATGTCCAAAAATTATTTGACTGAAAATAGGATCAAATTTGTTAATATCTGGGTCTTGAGCTTTATTTTGCCGAAAATCTTTTAAAGTGTCCATTTCTTCCATTTTTGGAAAAAATTCATAAGCTTTTAAAGCTACTTCTGGATCTAAAAAACCATCAATAATTAAATGAGGATGAGGTTGTGCATTGGTAAATATAGCATTATATTCATCAATTTTTTCTTCAATCAAACTGTAGTTAATCATAATTGACTCCTTAGTAAATACAGGCAAAAATTTGCAAGCTCTATTTTGCGTGTTTATTTTTTAATATGCTCTAATGCAATTAGACGCATGGAAAGTAAAATTTCAGCAACAATTCTTTGAAAAACATAGTAGCATCCACGCCATCCATCTAAAATACCACCTTTGAGAATTAGATAATAAAGAGGGACAATGATTGGTGCTAATAGTTTCTGCATCCGAATCTTATCTGCTAAATCTAATTCATTTTCAGGAGTATTCAGTAGTTTTTCCGCCTCTAAAACAGAATACTTGGTTTCTGATAAAAACCATCTGTCAATAGGTTTGCGATCGTCGTGGTGGATGTATGCTGATAGTTGACTACATTTACCTTGATTCTTTAAAAGTTGAGTATGTCCGTCATCAATATATATTGCTTTGTCTTTACGGAAAAGAATTTGACGGGGAGGGAGTATAGTACCTCGTAAAGGTTTACCAAATACACAATATTTGAATTTAGCAAAATAGCCATCAATGCCAGAATTGGCAGATAGATTTTTTATTTCAGTTATTAGTGCATCAGTAACAATATAATCTGCATCTAAGGATAAAACCCACTCAGTTGCAACTTTTTCTAATCCATAGTTCCACTGAGTAGCATGAGTATCAAATTTTCTGGAAAATACTTCTACTTGAGGATATTCAGACAAAATTTCTAATGTTGTATCTGTGCTATAACTGTCAATAACAATGATTTTACTTGCCCATTTAAGTTTTTCCAGGGTACGATTAATGTTATTTTCTTCGTTATAGGTAAGGATGAGAGGAGTAATTTCTTCTAACATTTTAACTGCGGTGATAGTCTAATTCAAATTCAATAGACATTATCTAAATTACCATTTAGAGTAATTTTCCTGGGGCTATTGCCAGAAGAGAAAATAAATCTCCATCTGTTTTTACTAGTTCTTGTCCATCCCACAAAGAAAAATTATATAAGCGCAGGAAGTTTAACACTTCTTCTTTATCGGCAAAACCATCTAGATATACTGCCTTAATTCTTTTTTCATCAAACCATGAACTTGCCCCTTTAAGGACTGCCATTTCTTGTCCCTCAACATCTATTTTTAATATAATTGAATTACCTTTTATTGCAAATCTATCTAGTCTTTGACATTTTACTAACATTTTACTATTTTTAAAGTTATATTTAGAGGATTTTTCTAAAGTTGTAAAAACATGAGATACTGCTCCTTCACAAAACTCTAATTCACTTTCTGTATCTGATATTGCAATGTTGTATGTCTGAAAACCATAATTCTCAGCATTATTTTTTAGGCGTTCATATGTATTCGGATTCGCTTCAAAGGCATAGATATCCAAATCAGGGAATATTGACTTATAACGAGATAGTAATGATGAAAATATACCTATATTTGCTCCTATATCTATGAAAGTATCCCCTGCTGATAAGATTGCAGAAATATTTAAAAGTACAGAGACTTCATCACGAAGTAAGCTGCTTGTATTACAAATTCTAGATGCTCTATAATATCCATTCTCTTTAACAGAGTTAATCAGTAATTTTCTATTGAAAATATTAACTGTGATATTATTATCACCAAAGAGAATTGTCATTAATAATTTTCTTAACCGTGGGTTCTTGTTATAAAATCTGTCAATTAATGACCCTAAAAATGAGTTCATAATTATCATATCCTTATTTTGTTAGTGTAAATTATTTCCTAGACTACATTGTAAACAGATAAATGCTCAATTACCTCAACAGCAATCACAATATCAAAGTTGTCTCCTAGTTCGGAGTATGGTAAATCATAAATGCTACCTTGAATAAAGCGACAATTGGGAAAAGTTTGATTAGCCAATTTTACACCTGATTCAGACTCTTCAACACTAACAACCTCATAACCCTGCTGTGCGAGGAAATTGCTTAAACTACCATTACCACAACCAATATCTAAAATCCGAGGTTTTTGGTTGTTATTGGGGGGTAGCATTTCTGACATCATTTCTATAAGTGGTTTTAGCAAATAACCATGATGATGTCCAGCTTGACTATTTTGATAGGAATATTCGTATTCGTTGGGTGTGGTAGTCATTTGTTTTAGGAGGTTATTTGGTAAGTTAAGGGGGGTAATATATTTTATAAAATAAAACTAAGGGGCGATCGCTAACTACCAGTTTGAAAGTAGTGTGAGCGTCTCGCTCGCGCGGGCAAGATGCCTGCACTACCAAAACCCCGTCAAAATAAATTTGACACTAAGGGGCGATCGCTAACTACCAGTTTGAAAGTAGTGTGAGCGTCTCGCTCGCGCGGGCAAGATGCCTGCACTACCAAAACCCCGTCAAAATAAATTTGACACTAAGGGGCGATCGCTAACTACCAGTTTGAAAGTAGTGTGAGCGTCTCGCTCGCGCGGGCAAGATGCCCGCACTACCAAAACCCCGTCAAAATAAATTTGACACTAAGGGGCGATCGCTAACTACCAGTTTGAAAGGGCAAAATCTTATGACTGATAGTTTATCAAAACTAAAAACAACGCCTAAATATCTTCTAAATTAATCCCCATTCCTTGCAGTCTTGCAGCTAGTTTAACAGCTTTTTGTTCTGCTTGTTCTGCTCTTTGGCGTTCTTTTTCTGCTATTTTACGCTCTTGATTAACTAACTGCTATATAAAACCTAGACAAAACTAGACTTTACTTTCTACTTCAACGGGAGCATGGGAGCAGTTATCCCTCGGTAGACTTTCACGCTTTAGCCAAACGCGATAAATTAATTGCAGCGT
>Ga0315905_10001085_pt1 | contig 29575 bp, 19 predicted proteins | sample LakEriMetagenome_5_FD_203522 | JGI IMG/M metagenome (GOLD analysis project Ga0315905, IMG submission 203522) | Freshwater fungal communities from buoy surface, Lake Erie, Ohio, United States - Buoy 4 MA121 | ecosystem: Environmental > Aquatic > Freshwater > Lake | place: USA: Lake Erie, Ohio...
CGTTTCAGGTGCAGAGCATGAATAGTGGGCCTTGCGCGCGAAAGTCGGATGCATGCTAGTTGCGTTTCATTCCACTTTCTGGCAACGGACATTGTCTGAGCAGCAGTCGTGTGATGTATTGACGCAATGATTGCCACGCACATTGCCAGGCGTCTGAAAAAACTCATTGTCATTTCGAAGGTTTTAGTCTCTAGTTTGTTACGTTGAATGGAATTGACAAATCAGCTTGTGATGAACGCAGACGCAGGTAGTAGGTTCCATTGGCATAGTCATTAACTTTTATCAACGGACGACTTTGTTCTCCATTCAAGCGAATTACATCTATGCACTGGCCGACAGAATTATAAATGAAGGCCTCAATATTTACATCTTCCAGCGGCCATTCAATACGAATGAAGTCAGACCCATCCGTTGGATTAGGATAGACTAACAAATTGGAATAAGATTCAGTTTCAGAGATGGAATTCACCACGTCAATGCTAAATGCATTCGAAACAGTGAAAACTTGCGCGGCATTGCCGGCAAGGTCTAACGCGCCAAACGCAAGTGATATATCAACTGCATCTATTTGAAGTGTTGCATTTGGAATGTCATATACGGCTGTATAGTTTGTCGAAGAGTTCCACTGTGACGCATTATTGGCTATGAAATTAATAGCTGGGGTCGATGAAAATGCTATCGCAGGTTCAGCGCTTTCATCCATGTTTTCATCAAACTCCATATCGATATTGAATGTGCCTGTTCCAACATCTGAGGTTGAAATAGTGCTAGTGCTTGGTGTCATGCTAAGCACGAGTGGGTTACGTGTATCGATGCTGAAGATATTCGTTGATGTTAGATCATTGGTTTGAATATTCCCATTTGCATCCGACACTCCGATTATCGAAATGTCTATGGCTTCCAGTTCTTCTCCTGCATCTGTTGCAGAGTAGGAAAGTCTATAGGTTGTCGCATCCAGCCATCCGCTTTGTCCTGTATTTTCGTTCAGCGTCAAAGCAAGTGGATTATCGGCTGTGAAGATTACTTGAGGTGTCATCATTGTATTCATTTCCTCGCTGAAAACAAGATCAAGCGTAAGTCCTCCGGCAACATCATTGTCTGAAAGAAGCACCACAGAAGGTACCATGGAAGTCAAGTTTGGATTCTCGGTGTCAATGATCAGAATGTCGTTATTGTCGGTAGTATTAAGCAAGTTGCCGTTTTCATCGGTTGAACCGGCAATGACTACCTGAGCATCTGCTTGCGCATTGCCGTCTAAAATTGTGTAGCTGAATTCATATGTGCTCCCGTCAATCCACTGCGCGCTCATGAGTTCGAAACTTTCCGGCAGATTAATTCCATTAAATACCAGCACAGGTTCCGCAGATGTATTCATGGGTGAATCGCAGGTCACCGTTATGGTGAGAGTCAAACCGACTTCAGCATCCGTCACCATGCTCAAGCTCGTTGTCACTTCTCCCTGAGGTGCACGAGTGTCAATAGAAATAACATCGTTCAGCATGGTAATCAACTGCTCATTGCCGGCGGCATCTTCAGCGCCTGAAACTTCAATGTCTCCTGCCATTATTTCTGCATCTGTATCGGCAAGGGTAAATAGGGCACGATATGTAGTTGGGCTTGTCCAGTCGCTCAGTGAGCTCAGCGTCAAGCCGGCATTTGCGTCGATGCCTAATACCGTTATTAATGGGGCTACGTCTTGATTCATCGCTTCATTGAAATCGATGTACAGATCTACTTCTGCGTTTGTAGCAACTGACAACTCATTCAATACCGACTCAGCACCGATGATGGTAGCGACACCCGCCGGGTTTTGTGTATCGATACTAAAAAGAGCGCCCACAGCGGGCACGTTTGTGATGCCTTCAGCATCTCTGGCTTGCTGAATGGTCACAGTGACACCGTTCAAGGTTACATTCAGGTCAAGCACCGAATAACTGGCGCGGTATGCTTGCTCATTCAGCCAATAACCTGAGGAGAAATTCAGTGTATTCGTTGCCTCTGCATTCAAGAAGATGAGCTGTGGAGTTACTAAGGTGTCCATCAACTTATCGAATTGAAGGTCCATATACCAAAGCCCTCCCACATGAAAGTCTGATATGGCCGGAGCACTATACGTGGAAGCCACTTGTGGTGGATTCGCATGAATGTATTCATTGGCCTTGTTTACCGCTTGAGGTCCGACGATAAGACCCACTTTGCGACCGGGAATGTCGTCTTGTGGGGGGTGTAGGCCGCCATAAATGCGCGATACGCTGCATTGATCTGAGGCGTCGCGATAGGTGGCCCATTGCAATTTCACGGTTGTAGAAGGACCACTATCAGCCATCAAATATTCATCTTGAGTTGCTACGAATTCAGCCATGCCGCCCGGGAAATACTCATCGCCTGTAATAAGAGTCATGATTTCAGCACCTGTTCGCGAATAGGTTGAGTGTCCTGAATAATAACCAGCGAAAGGTGGTGTCACGAAGCCTGCTGTTTGGTAGGTCCACCAGTTTTCTGCCAGCAACCAGCCCGCACCGTCTTGTCCGGTGCCCGCAAATGGCCCTTTCCATGAGTAGATTTTGATTTTGTAGAGGTGCTCATTATTCGCACCGGCTAGCGTGTCGCCTTCTTCCACCAATTCGATGTAGCCAGGTATCAACGGCAATCCTGCAGGGTGGTAATGAGGCAGGTTTGAATCAGTACTTTGTCCTTTTACACCCATCCAGCGAATAGCCATAATAGGGCGCGTATAGTCGTAATAACCTTTTGTTCCCCAACAGGCAATGGCTGCGTCGTGAATACCTCCGCCTAATGCGAAATATCCTTTGATATCCCACTCGAGGTCGCTTACGGCCTCTTCTCCCATCCATTTTTTCTCAATCCCCAAGAGGTCCATCTTGTCTTCTACCTCGTTGAACAATTTGAACCAATGTCCTGGAGGGGTTTCCGAGTTTGGACCATCTGCCCAATACTGTGAAAGGACGCGTGTAAAATCTTTTCGTGGAACCAGTTGAGTTTCGTAAGGTTGACCGGTGGCGGGATTTAGATCGTGACCGTCGTCGTAGACTCCGCCTTCCATCAGATTATAAAATGCCTGGTATTGTGCAAATGTTTGTGGTAGTTGTTCATTCGATGTAATGTTTAAGCCGCCGATGCTATTGGGAGAAGCATCAATCATCACCCCGTCATCATTGTTGTGGAACGAATGCCAGATGATATTCATGACATACCCCCATTTGAAGAAACTTTCATCCAATCCGGTTTGCACGGTTGTATCCAACATGGGGGGTGGGCCCGGGTCGAGATATACTTTCCAGTTCAATCCATCGCGTTCAAGCGTGTCGGCCTGATCCTCTGTCAGCGCAAAAGGAATAACATTTCCCCATTCGTGGGATAGGGCCGGTGTACCGGTTCCCGCAGGACATTCAATTGGAATGTTGTTTTGGTCGATACATTGGCTTAATACCAGGGCTTGCCAACGATTGGGGTCAACAACCGATGGATTGCCTGGAAAGGCCGGTTGCAATTGACCGTTGATGGGTTGATATTGAAGGTTGGCGTAGTTGCCTTGTTGGTTGGATCCATCCTGTAAAGCGAATTCTTGCAACTTTGCGGCAATGTAGTTTCCTAGTTTGGCCGGGTCACCATCTGAATAATCGGTCGAGGTGATGCCTGTATCATATCCCAATAATGCCATACGGTCGTTCAGGTAGCCCTGAATGGTAAGCAAGTTGGCGCCCGGAGCAAAAATGGTATAGCGATTCCAAAGTGTGCGATAGGCTGCATAACTGATCGCCTTTTCCTGCGCCGCGAGCAAATCGCCGTCTGCCGGCATGGGTATGCCATTGAAAGGGCAGTTGAAACCGCCCCAGGTTTGCCCAAGCAAATAGGGTTGGGCCTCATCGTCATAAACTGCCCATGCATCATACATCGCTATCGATACATGCGACAAATGGCGGGCATGCACGGTAGGTTTTGCGAAGTACTTACGAATGCAGTTTAGTTGCGTTTCACTCCATTGGCGAGCCACAGAAGACTGGCCGAATGTGAGTGTTTGTGCTACTAATACGAGTGTGAAAATAACAACTGCTCGAATGGCAGACTTAAAAGTAAAAAGGTTCATGAAACTATTCGTTTTTGCTAAGTTAGTTGCAATATTCTCCTACAGTTTCATAAGACCCGGAAGTCTTAACACTTGTCAAGATGAATTAATTAATAATTGACGGTTGTTAACTCCCTGCTCGGGGATTTTAGGAGTGGTGGAGCTCCTGCTATTCTTGTTATTCTGTTGTTTAAGATTTAAGGCTATGTTTCTTCCGCAACTTGTATTATCGGTAGTTTTTATAATTGCAGGATTGCTTATGGCTAAGTATCCGCCGCGAAAAATCAATCCGCTGTACGGATATAGAACGCGTCGCTCCATGCAATCACAGGAGGCATGGAATTATGCTCAGCGTGTTTCATCGCGGAGAATAGTGTTGAGCGGTATAGCAGGAATATTAGTGTTTATCGCTGCTTGGATGTTGGAATTCAATGAGGGAATTCAAGCCATACTGATGATTGCCACCCTGTTCTTGTCTTTGGTATATGTGGTCTCTAATGTAGAACGCAACCTGAAGAAAAAATTCCCTGAAACGCGTATTTAAAAGCGCATGGGGATGTTGTAAATAACCTCGTCTTGATTTTGCGGGGTTATGAGCAGAACCGGAATTTGCGGATCATTATAAATCAGATCTTCTTCTTCGGTTCGTGGGAACAGGGTATACAGATATTCGTAACTGAAGTTGATAGCACATATTAAGTCCGCTTCTATGGATGCTGCATAGCGAACCAGTTCTTTTGTGAAATGAGTAGTGTGGTGCACTTCGTGAAGCGTGATACCGATGTGATTTTCTTCGAACAGTTTCTTCAGTCCTTCCAACATGGTTTCATCCATGACCTCTGCATTCACACGCTTCAGAACTAAATGCACTTCACCTGCGAAGAGTTTTGCAAGTTGAACAAATGCTTTGGCTTCATCCAGCAGCTGATGTCGATAATCAACCGGTATGACGAGCTTTTTATATCCATGAGGGCGAATGTCTCTCTCCTGTACTATAATAAACGGAATGTGCGATTCCGATACTACACGCAACGCCAGACTTCCGGTCAACTTCTGCATGCCGCGCATGCCGTGAGTTGGCATAATAACGAGGCCACATTCTTGCTCTTTAGCAAAGGCTGGTATCTCACCAACGACTCCTCCTTTACGAACGTGGGTGGTGACTGTACCATTAAAGGTCGCTCTCAGGCGTTCGGCCCAAACGTCCAATGCTGCTTTCGACGATTCCAGTGCGCGTTCGCTGAACTCCAAGTGAAGGAGGGCTATTTCAGCTCCTGAAAGTGTAGCAATGTGGCTGGCATGGTGCAAAGCAACAAAGCTCTCTTCTTTGAGGTCGCATGGAATAAGGATTTTTTTAAGCTGCATAGGTCGGTATTTGATGCAAATCTAACCATCTTGATTACTTTTACTGCGAATTCAATTGCAGCAACAGGCAAGACACGAAATGAGCGCAGTCAAGTCATTCTATGAGCAACAATACGGAAGCGTTATACAACGTCTTCGGTTCGACTTGAACGTTAAGTACCTCTACCACGATAGCCGGCACACGGAAGATGTAATTCGCCAGTGCCAGGAAATTGCATACCGCGAGGGCGTTAGTAATGAGGAAATCGATTTGCTGAAATTGGCGGCTTTGTATCATGATATTGGCTTCCTTGTGCAGCGCGCCAACCACGAGGCTGCCGGAGTGGATGTTTTCTTGAGTGAAGCAGCCAACTCTGAAATTTCGACAGAGGACAGGGAGCATATCGCTCGTTTAATACTCGTCACCAAAATTCCACAGCAACCCAAGTCTTTGCTTGAGTCGATTATTTGCGATGCAGACCTCGATTATCTCGGGCGTGAAGATTTTCCCGCAATTGCTGAATTTCTTTATCTGGAGTTAAAGGCTTGCGGTGAAATGAGTGACCGCACACGTTGGAATGAACTGCAGCTATCTTTTTTACAAGCCCATCAATTTAAAACGGACTCTTCGCGCAAGCTCAGAAACAATGGGCTAGAGAATAATCTGCTCTTCGTGCGCAGACGACTCGCAGATCATTAGGATCTTCCGCTTACCCTGAACAATTCCATGTCTCCTTTTCCCTTTAAGTTCGCAATGCCCGCGCTGCTAGTATGAAAACGGTTTACTATCAGTGAGTGTGTTGACGGACTTATCGTCACCGTCATAGGGCTTCCTGCAGATTCTATGCGCGCTGCAATGTTCACGTCGTCGCCTACGACATCATAAATAAACCTCGTTTTTCCGATAATGCCTGCAATCACTTTCCCGGAGTGAACACCAATGCGGCAACGCCAGTGTTGCGTGCTTTCGCGATTTCTATTTTCGAGAAACTCAATAAAAGAGAGTGCGGTGCTCACCAGTTGTTCGGCGTGTTCATCGGCCGGCGCATGAATGCCCGATACAGCCATGTATGCGTCACCAATGGTCTTGATGCGAGTGGTGTTGTGTTCTTCACAAATGCTGTCGAAGGCGCTAAAAATTTCCGATAACTCCCGGATAAGTTCTTCCGGTGTTAATTGCGCGCTAATGGATGTGAAGCCAACAAAGTCGCAGAAAAGGATGCTCACGTTTTCTTTTATTTGCGGCTTGTGAATACCATGTTGTATGAGGTCGTTCACTACTGCGTCGGGCAGCAATACGCGCAATAGTTCGTTAGATTTTTTTCGCTCACGCTGCAATTCGATGTGCGTGCTGATGCGCGCTTTTACAATGTCGGGGTTGAATGGCTTGGTGATAAAATCGGAACCGCCTTTGCGAAACCCATTGGTCTCATCTGCAACCTCGTTGAGCGCGGTGAGGAAAATGACCGGAATTGGAGACGTTTGGGGATCAGCCTTCAAGTTTTCACAGACTTGAAACCCATCCATTTCAGGCATGATCACATCGAGTAATATCAAATCGGGTTGCGGATGTTGCTGCGCAATTTCGATTCCTTTTGCGCCGCTTTTCGCCAGTTTTAATCGGTAGTCATCTTTGAGAAGAGCATTCAATACTTGCAGATTCTCCGCTGAGTCGTCAATAATTAAGAGAAGCGGTTTTTCTGCCCTTTGTTCTATGATCGAATTCATAAAGTTAGATGTTGTTGTGCTTCTTCAAACTCAAAGTTCTCGAGTGCAGTTAGACATTTTTTAAGACGATAGCTAACTTCCAAGTCCAGCGCATAGGTATTCAATAGTTCCTCAGCAAGGTCCATTGCACTGCTGTCGCTGTTCGATGTACGAACCAGCAGCTCACTCCATTTCTCGCTGAGTGTTTTGTCGTCGATTGCCCGCTTGCCCTCTAATTCTGCGGTATCGTTGGAAAGAGTGTTGTTTATTCGCTGCGTTAAGCTGGCAATATCATGCGCCAATGATTTGCAGGATACGATGTCTGCGTCATCGAGTCCGCTGGTATTGGTTTGCGCCTGATGATGCAGCTTGGCTGAAATAGGAGCCAGCCTTTCGTGAAGGGCTTTTGCTCCGATATTTCCTGTTATCCCGGTTAGAGTGTGCACGTAAGCGGCCAATGCTTTCACGTTTTGATCACGCATCAATTGTGCACATTCTTCTTCGATATTGCCATAAACCGTGGCATACGACTTCAGCAGTTTTTCGTATGAAGCTCGTTTGTTGCCAAGTCGATAGAGTCCGTCATCTAAGTGAATACCTTCAATTTCGTAAGGCAACGAGCTTGTAGCGGCTTGTTTGATTTCGACATCCTTTTGGTGAATGTGCTTAATGAGTGCTGTGTACAGAATGAAAGGGTCGATGGGCTTGGTGATGTGCTGATTCATGCCGGCAGCCAAGCTTTTTTCTGCCTCTCCTTTCATAGCGTGCGCAGTCATTGCGAGAATAGGCAACTGCTTGTGTTTGTCTTCTTGTCGGATTTTTTGTGTCGCTGTTAATCCATCCATTTCAGGCATCTGAATGTCCATGAGCACACAGTCGAACCGTTCTTTATCCACAGCGTCCAACGCTTGCAAGCCGTTGCGCGCAATGGAAACTTGGATGCCTACATCTCCCAACAGTTCGAGCGCCAAATCCAGATTCATCTCGTTGTCTTCCACCAATAACACTTTTCTTCCGGTGAGCTGGCCGCGCAAATATTCCATGTCGACCATGCTGCTTACTTCCGTCTTGCTGCGTGTCGGTGTGAGGTGCAGAAGGTTGTTGATGACGTCGAAAAGAGTCGATGGATTGACCGGTTTCAACAAGTAATCATCCACTGTTTTTTGGGTAGTGGCTTCTTTGATTGACTCAATTCCGTAGGCTGTAACCATTACCACCGCAGGTATCTTCTGAGTTGTTTTGCGAAGATGTTCTGCGAGCTCTATGCCATTCATCGATGGCATCTTCCAATCGACTATCAAGATAGAAAACGGGTTTTCCTCGGTGTGGTTTTCTTGAAATAGTGCAATGGCTTCTTGACCGCTTGCTGCAGCATAAACTTCAAATCCGAACGACTCCAGCATGTCTTGCAATACCATTCGGGCACTCTCACTATCATCAACCAATAGGGCTTTAAGGCCTTGTCGTGGTTGGAATTCAGTAGGTATATTTTCTGTTCCCTGTTCCTGCAGTTTGAAGGAAGCCGTGAACGCAAAGGTACTTCCATGCCCCAGCGTGCTTTCCACGCGGAGTGAACCGTCCATCAACTCGATAATGCTTTTGCAGATAGTAAGCCCAAGCCCTGTCCCACCAAATTTGCGGGTAGTCGAAATGTCGGCTTGCTGAAACGGTGAGAAGATTTTATTCAATTGCTCTTCGCTCATTCCGATGCCCGAATCTTCAATACGAAATGCCAGCTCCACGATGCCGTTTTCGATTTTCTTCAGTTTAACGAACAGCCTAATCTCTCCTTTTTCCGTGAACTTGGCGGCATTGTCTGTTAGGTTGAGCAATACCTGTCGAAGGCGCAGGCCATCGCCACTTAACACCGCGGGTATCGTCGAATCAATATGCGTGATGAGTTCAACTTCTTTTTTCTTGCGTAACTTAACGTTGATGGCATCTGCTACCTGAGCGATGGTTTCTTCCAAAAACATCGGTGAATCCTCCAGTTGCAATTTACCTGCTTCAATTTTAGAGAAGTCTAAAATGTCGTCTATGATGCGGAGCAATGCTTTGGCTGAAATGTCTATCTTGTGGATGTACTCGGTTTGCTTGGGGTTGAGATCCGTGCGTTGCACCAAATAATTCATGCCGATGATGGCATTCATCGGTGTGCGTATCTCGTGCGACATGTTCGCCAGAAACTCGCTTTTGGCTTTATTGGCCGAATCGGCCATTTCGCGGAGTATGACCATCTGGTCATAGCGCTCATTGATCTCGCTGTTTTTTTCCTGAACGAGATCGAGCTGCTTACCACCGAACGAAGCAAAGATTCCAAGAAATAGAGGTGCGGTATCAATGATCCAGAGCATCTCCGATTCACGCTGACAGGTGACTATTAACTCCCAACTGATTCTGTCGTAAATCATCCACGATTCGAACAACGAACCGAATACCGGAAAACAAAGCCCGAACATAGCTCCGTATAGGGCATAGCGTTGTTGTTCGGTAGTTAAGATGCGATTTAGGAGCATGTGAAATGTGGGGCCTGCGAAACTACGAAATAGTAAGCGTGTTTAGGCCGGCTGAGCCAAGATGTTACGCATGGTGTCGAACGACATCGGTTTACCAATGAAATCGGTTACCAGGGGCGTTTCCTTGGCGCGCTGCAAATCACGATCGTCGAGAGTAGACGACAAAACATAGATTTTGGTTTTGGAAAAACGCTCAGGGTTCATTTGTGCCATCAAATCGAGCACTTCGAATCCACCCATCACGGGCATGCGTATATCTAAAAAGATGAGGTCAATGTGCTCATCGGGTGCTTCATCAAGATACTCTACAACTTCTTGACCCGACTTGAATACGTCGATGCGAACATCGGGTATCAATCGTTTCAGTACTTCACCATGGAGCATGTTGAAGATATCGTCATCGTCGACCAAGACTACGTGTTGAGGATTATTCATTTGGGTCAATTTCAGGTATAGTTATCGTCATAGTGGTGCCTTGTCCGGCTGTTGATTCTACATGCAAGTCACCATTCAATTTGTTCACAATCTCCTTACAAATATAAAGGCCCAGACCTGTTCCTACACTCGAGGTGGTGCCGCGATAGAACATGGTAAATATCTTGTCTAGGTGCTGTTCGTTTATTCCTTCACCATTGTCGTTCACCTTCATGATGATCTTCCCTGCTTTTCGTGAAAGAGAGAACTTTACGAAGCTGTCGATGTCTTTGCGGCGGTACTTTATGGAGTTGCCGATGATGTTCTTGAGCAGCACTCCCAATCGAGATTTGTCGGAGAACACAATCGGCTCTGTCTGAATGTCGAGCAGCAGCTCCATTTGGCCTTGAGCGCTGAATCGCAAATCATTGTAAGATTGCTTAACCATTGCCACCACATCAAACGCTTCGTGCGCAAGGTCTAGGCGAGAATTTCTGGAGTATTCCAGGATTTCTTGAATGGTGCCGTCAAGTCTTGTTGCAGAACCGTCCACCATCTCCAGGTATTTGCGAGTTTTCTCATCAATTTCACTTGAGTGCATGATGAGCGAAACAATGCCTTTGATGGACAATAACGGAGACCGCAAATCATGGGAAATGCTGTAAACAAAATTGTCAAGTTCAGCATTTATCTTCTGAAGCTCTTCGTTTTTTCGGTTTACCGCTTCCTGAACTTTGATAAGTTCGGAAATGTCTACACCTGTAACAATGATGTGCTCCAGTTGCCCTGTGGCGTTCTGATAAGGTAGAATGCTCTGTAAGAACTGTATGGTGGTTCCATCATCCGCGGTGCCTTCGTCTTCAACGCGAATGATTTGCTTCGTTTCGACCGATTTGCGGATGTTCTGAATCAAGTTCCAGGTTCGCTCATTGACATCCGACTCCGCTACTTCGAAAATCGATCGTTTCGAGGTCGTATCCCACCAAATCGCACCGTCTTTAGGTGGCTCGCTGCTGAACATGATCCGGCCTTCCGGATCGAAAACATACTTTTGAGAAGGCGAATGGTTCAATATACTTTCATAGAAAGTTTTGAGTGTAACCATACGCTCGGCTGCTGCATCACGCTCGCGTTTTAAGTTCAACTCTTCCGTGATGTCTTTGGTACTTCCCACAACGCGCAGCAGTTGACCTTTTTGGTCGCGCTCTGCCACCATGAGCGTCTCAACGATGCGCTCGGCTCCATCCGCAATTCGTTTTATGTGAAAGGTGGACTCCTGCGTTCCGGCCATGCCTTGGCGTATGTTGTTCATGTCTCTTACGCCTTTCTCATAGTCCTCCTGCGACATGCTGTTGCGCCAAACATCCACAATCGATAGTTCCTCATCATGACCCACACCATAGATATCGTACATGATGTCATTCCAACGAATGGATCCGTCTTGCGGGCTATATTCCCATGTGCCGATGCGGGAATGTTTCGCAATCAGTTCAAAGCGCGTATTCATGCGAAGAATCTCTTGGCGGGCAAGCGTCTCCTCGGTAATATCTTTTTGAAGGGCAATGAAATTCGTGTGGTTGCCGTCTTCGTCGAAAACAGAAATGATTTCCAGCTGGTTATAATACTCTCGGCCTTCGTGATCGTAGTTAATAACGGTTACCTCAATGTTCTGCTTGTTCCATAACGCCTCTTTCAATTGCTGCTTCGCGGCTTCGTCTGTTTTCGGACCTTGAAGGATATCCTTCGGTTTCTGTCCAATAATTTCGTCCAAACTATAGCCTGAAATATGCATGAACGCATCGTTCACCCATTCAATTCGCCCCATATTGTCGGTTATGATAACCCCACTCTTGGTGCGCGTAGCGATGAGCGATAGCTTTCTCAGTTCTTGTTGTGAAGCCTTGATCTGCTCCATTTGATGGGTGATTTCTTCGCTGCGCTTGCGGTTGGCAAGCATGGCTTGAAGCTGCTGCGTGAAAACACCAAAAATAGTCAAGTGGCGCTCTTGCGGTTTATTATATAACGGGGCGTTCGTCTTGCTGATTAACCCGCAGAGGTATACCTCGTAATGCAAATTGGGTTCTGTAAAGTAAGAGAACAGACCTTGGTCAAAAGCGGAGAGGCAATCGAATAAATTCAGCACATCAGACTTCACGATGTGAGATTTTCCGGGCGATAATTTTGAACTGATCTTTTTTATTTCGTCAACCAGTTGTGAGGTATTCGTCGGACTGAAGCCTTCTCGGTATATAACAACGGGTCGGCCATCAGTTGGAACATACATGATAAGCGATGCCTCGGTTTCAAATACATCTACGATAGCCTCGGTTTCCAGTTGAAAGAAAGCGCTTTCGTTGGTCTGGTTAAGCGCATCCGAATTATACCTGTGAAGCCGTTGGTGAAGCACCAACTCATGGTCGAGCCGGTCGCGAGTATTGATGAGCTCCTGCTCTATGGAAGAGAACCGCGTCACCCTCAGTTGAAGGTCGCGGTATTGCTTTAGCAGCTCATCGTAACTCCCCGGATTGCTCATGATTTATTGAGAAAGAGCTCAGCGGTAAATTACGTACAATGCGGTTGAGTAGTTGTGATACGTGTTCTTACCGCCCAACGTGGCGAACTCACCGAAACCATACATTCCCAGCCAAGGCGGGCATGCTCCATCAACGTAAAATGGGTATTGCATCTTGCTCACCAATTCATCCTTGATGATTCGGTTAAACAAGAACCGGCCACGGGCCAAACAGTCGGCGTGAAAAACAGCAACCGGTTTTTTACCTGCGTTGCGATCGTTCATTTCTTTTACCAAACGATCCATCTCAGAGAATATCAAGTCTTCATCGCGGGTGGTTAACCAAAGCGATGTGCCTTCTGCGATGGTAGTTGCATAGTACATGTCATTTCCGTCGTGCTTCGTTACTACTCGCAATAAATGCTCATTACCATATTCCTTTGCTAATTCAGGGCTGAGTTTTTCTCCTAGTGCCCCAATCGGAATGGTATCTCCGCACGTTGCATCCGATGTCAATCCCAAACGACGGGTATATTCTTCCCACGCCGGTTTGCCATTGAATTCCTGAATGATGTGCCCGTCAGCTTTGGTTACAACCAACGGTTCACCAATGCCAACAAAGCCATGTGTAGCTTGTGTGTCGACCGTAAGTGAGGCATCTGAAAACCCGATGGCGTATGCACCGTGTTCCGTTACCAATTGATCGACGGCTTGAAAACTGATTACTCCACGCATATTGTCGGCTGAAGTAGCTCCGAAAATGGTAACACCCTCGCCAAAAACTTCCTCGAAACCTTGGATGCACAGGTCGTTGGCGATATCGATGCCGGAACCCAGGAAGTAAATCATGTTGATGCCTGGTTGCTGCGCTTTGAGCGAATGAGCCATTTCAAGCGCTTTCTCATACGAGTTCTTACCATTGATGTCTGATACGCTCGCAATAGCAAATTCTTTTCCTTGAACGGCCATAAGCGCCATGTCTTTCATGGACTCGCTCACGCCTTCGCGGCCTATGACCCCGCAGCAGGATGCAGCAACTATTCTGGCGTTAGGAGCCATTTCATGCGCTTGTTGAACCATTTCTTTGAAGTCATGTCCTATGGAAGCATGCAATACCAGTAGGTCCGTATCTTTGTAATTTTCGCCGAGAGCGATTTCCATACATTCCATAACTGCACGTCGTGTATTTACAACGCGTGCACTTGCCGAAGAAAATTTGAGCATAGTGTGTGGTTTTAGGGTTTTGAGCAAAGCAAGGAATTGAACATAGTAAACGTACTGACGATTGTTAGGGTTTGCTATTATCGGATTGACAAATATCAGTGAGTGTTTATCTGCTTTTGTTTATAGGCTTGAGGATTAGTACTATTGCTCACCCAAACGTTGTCGAATGAAAAAGGTCTTAATTGCTTTACTGGCGCTCGTTTTAGTTGTTTTCATTTATCTCCTTACACAAGGCTTGACGCAGAGGGTGCATATTGAACAGCGTATGATGCCTGGTTATCGCATTGTCGGATTTGAACACATCGGTCCTTATGAGAAAATCGGTGATGCGTTTAATCGGGGACACAATGTTGCGGATGAAAGCGGTGTTGCCGTTCGGATGATTGGGGTCTACTTCGACAATCCCAACGAGGTGCCCCAAGATTCGCTTCGTTCACTTGCAGGGCTCATTGTTTCGGAGGCAGATAGTATTAAGCTGAGCGCTGTTCCCGGCTTGAGGGTGCTTTCCATACCTCCGGGAAATGCCGCTGTTTCCAGTTTTAAAACAGGTGGAATGGTCTCTATGATTATCGGAGCCATGAAGTCATATCCGGAACTTACGGAATATGTCACGGAAAAGGGTATAGCGGAAGATGTTGTGTTTGTCTACGAAGTATACGGTGAAGGAAAAACCGATTACGTTATGCAGTTGGCTGATTAACCAGCGAAGGAAGTTTCAAACGGAGGGTAGTGCCAATCCCTGGTTCTGATTGTAATTCTATTGTACCGCCAATGCGTTCAGTCATTTCCTTCACAATATAAAGTCCAAGACCGGAGCCACTTTTTTCACTTGTTGCGCGGTAGAACATATCGAATACGCGCGATTGGTATTCCTGCTGGATTCCTTTTCCGTTGTCGGTAAATGAGAGCATGCAACCACTTTCCGTGTTCTCAATTTCAACTTTAAGCCAGCTCGCGTCTTTTTGATTGTCGCTATACTTAACGCTGTTCGACATGATGTTGTGCACAATGGATTTTAGCCTGCGCTCATCCGAGTAGAAGGGAACTCCTTGTTGCATGATTAACTCAAGCGAAACGGTGGTGCCCTCATAAAACTTGAGGTCCTCATGCGTATTTCGAATGACCTGTTCTAAATCAATGATGGAAGGCATTAGCTCGAGCCGCGCATTTTTGGAATACTCAATGATGTCTTTGATGGTTGCGTCTAATCGTTGTATCGAATTGTAGATTTCTTGAATGAATCGCTTGCGTGTCGGTGCTTCCATCTCATCCTGTTCAATGAGATTGAGCAAACCCTTCACGGAAAGAAGCGGCGCTCGAAGATTGTGTGAGGCACTGTAAACGAATTGGTCGAGTTCATGATTGACCTTTTCTAGTTCAGCGTTTTGGTGTTTAAGTCGTTCTTCGCTTTTTTTCAATTCTGTAACGTCCTGTCCATAGACAAGGATGTACTTGTTATCGCTATCATTCAAATTGGGTCGATGCAAGCGCACGTAGTGCTTTTCTTGCGGTGTACCAACATGAAAGGATTCTTCGAATTGCAAGTCTTCGTTGGTGCGAAGCACCTCCATGCAACCTTCTCGTCGCTTTTTTGACAATTCTGAATTGCGGTTCTTACGTTCCCAAAAGGCAGTATCCGTTTTACCAATCATCCATTCCCGAATCTCGTCGTCCTTTACCGCTGCTTTGTTCACGAAGAGATAATGCATGTCGGTATCAACAACAACCAATTCAGAGGGCAGTTGATTGAGAACGGCGCGCAACAGATGATTCTCGTTGAGAATTCGATTGTATTCTTCGCGAGAGACTGCGTCGGCTGAGATCGAATTGTTGTCTATTTCTTTCATTGCCGGAGTTGGATGCTGAAAAGTAGTGGAAATACCATGAAACACATTCGCAATCAAAAGTCCTACGGTCATCAACTCGCAGACTCAACCGGTGTGTTCGGTATTTCAATCGTAATCGATGTTCCTTCGCCTACTTGAGATGTTAATTCCAAGCGCCCTCCAAGTTTGTGCAACATTTCCTTGACGATGTAAAGCCCTAAGCCGGAACCTGTGCGAAGACTCGTGGCGCGATAAAACATGTCGAATACGCGTTCCTGATTTTCTTTTGCGATACCAATGCCATTGTCAGAAAACACAATCGAACAAAGGCTTTCTGATGTGCTCAACGTAATCGTTAGGTGTCGCTCTTCTTTTGCAGGATCAGCGTATTTAATACTGTTGGAAATAATGTTGTGTATGATTGAGCGTATGCGGCGTTCATCGCTGAATAGCGTGGCCTTTAATTCCGTTTGGACACTTACGTGAACCTTACTTTGATCAAAAAACTTTAGGTCCTCTATAGTAGAGTGGATTATTTGTTCAATGTCAATTTCTTGAGGAGAAATGGCAAGGCGTGCATTTTTTGAATATTCGATTATGTCGTGAATTGTGGCATCAAGTCGTTCAATAGACTTGTAAACCTCCCCCATAAACCTGCTTCGATCTTCAAATGCCGTATCATCCAATGAAATTAAACTCAATAGACCTTTCATTGAAAGAAGAGGCGCACGCAAATTATGTGATGCACTGTATACAAACTGATCGAGTTCGGCATTGACTTTTTCGAGTTCGGCATTCTGATGAAGGAGTCTGTTTTCCGTCTGTTTCAGTTCTGTTATGTCGATACCATATGAAAGCAAAAATTGTAACTCGCCCTCTTTAAAATAGGGGTGTGTAACCCGAACGTACTGTTTCTCGTTTTCAGTGCCGGCATGAAAAATTTCTTCAACAGAGCTAGATTTACGCTCTTCAATCGCTTTCTTAAATGATTCTATACGTGCAAGTGTTTTATCAAGGGGTAAATTTTTTGATTTCCAGTATTCAATTTCTTTCCGGCCAATAAGCCATTTGCGTAGCTCATCGTTTTTTATTGCGTTCTGATTGACAAAGAGAAACTTGAATTCCAGATCGAATACGGCTAGTTCTGCTGGCATTTGCTGCAGAAGTGCCTCGTAAAAAATTGTTTTACGTTGAAGTTCTTGAATTTCTTCAGTGCTAAGAAACTCCGGACTTAATTCTGCTGGCCTTTTCCTGTCTGAGGATTCCATCCCAAGAAACCAATTCCCTGCATCGTCATAGCTTGTGACTTTACACAACCAAAGCGCAAAGTTTTGTATGGAGAATATATCGATAGTGCCTTGCTGAGACGAGTTCATTGCGAGTTTGCGGACGAACTCCAACAGTTCATTTGCACTATTAGGTGCCAACAAGTCGAAGATGGAGGTCGCACCGGGAAATGCGGATCTAACGATTTCACTTGTGAATTGGATTCGACCATCTTCACCAAATACAATGTGCATTGGATAAAGGCGGTGGAGCAGAGCGTTATTTAGTATTTCCCCCATGAGCTAAGAGCATGCGCAAATTAGGGTAATTTTCATTCCATATGTTTTTCCGTGCAAATTTGCATGAAAGTGTAAGGAGTTTTAGTGGTTGGGAAGTCCTATTTTGCTATATGTCTTCCATGATGTGATACTATTCATGAAGGATATTCCTACCTGGGTGCTGCCGTTGTTCTGCGTTTACATGTCTGTTCAAAATCCGGCTGAAATTCCTTATCAATTTGTTTCAATAAATGCCCAGGGTGAGGTGCGATTGGGTTCGAACTATTCCATTCGACATGGCAAATTTTACGCAAGGTATTTGCAATAATAACGCTGGATTTCATTTTGAGATTTGCACGACAATATCATCTTTACTTGCCGATACAGAAGGAACTAAATATGTGGTGAAGCAAATCGTCGGGTGATACGCTGCCCGTAATCTCCCCCAGGTGATGCAGCGTGCTTCGGATGTCGATGGAGAGCAGGTCGCCTGTGAGCCCGCTGTCTAAACCCTGCAACACGTCGCGCAGCGACACCGAAGCCTTCGTGAGTGCAGCATAGTGGCGAGCATTGGTCACAATGGTTTCGCCGCTGTTAATGGTGCCCAGATCTATCGCATTGCGCAATGCTTGCTTTAACTCCTCGATGCGAATGCCTTGTTTAGCCGATATCTTCAGCAGATTCTTTTCCTCCGAGAAGTGTTTGTTGAATACGCCTTCGTCGAAATGGATATCATCCGTTTTGTTGGCTAGCACTATTAAGTGATGGTCGTTTCCAATTTCGCGCTGCAAATAGTCCTTGAAATTCAGAAAGGCTTCGTGGTGCGTGCCGGTGGCGTCGAAGATGAGCAGAATGACCGACGCGCTGCGTGCCTTCTCAATGGCTCGGCCAATACCGATGCTCTCTATAGTGTCGCGCGTGTCGCGTATACCTGCGGTATCGATGAAGTTGAAACGCACTCCGTCGATGGTGATGTGCTCCTCAATGGTGTCGCGCGTGGTGCCTGCAATGTCCGACACAATCGCCCGCTCTTCATTCAGCAAGGCGTTGAGCAACGTGCTCTTGCCGGCGTTGGGCGCTCCTAAGATGGCCACGGGCACCCCCGACTTCAGCACATTGCCTAGTTTAAACGATGCCTGCAGTTTATCTACTACCTGCAATATCTCGGTGAGCAATGCTCTGAACTGCTCCCGATTCGCAAACTCCACATCTTCCTCGGCAAAGTCGAGCTCGAGCTCAACCAACGCGGCGAAATGGATGAGCCGGTCGCGCAGTCCATTGATTTCCTTCGAAAACCCTCCGCGCATTTGATGCACGGCCTGCCTGTGCGCAGCAGCCGACTCTGATGCAATCAAATCACCAATGGCTTCTGCTTGCGATAGATCCATCTTGCCATTCATAAACGCACGCATCGTAAACTCTCCGCCTCGGGCCATACGCGCTCCTGCACTGGTGAGTAAACGCAAAATCTCGGATTGAATGAAGAGTGAACCGTGGCAGGCTATCTCAACGGTGTCCTCACCGGTGAAGGAATTCGGCCCGCGAAAAACAGTCAACAACACATCATCAATGCGTTGCTCGCCATCCATAATCCATCCGTGAATCGCCTTAGCTGATTGAGCAGAGCTGATGTCTTTACTAAAGACCGCCTGCGCAATACTCACCGCTTCCGGCCCTGTCATGCGCACAAGCGCAATAGCACCGATACCGGGGGCTGTGGATAAGGCGACGATGGTTTCTTCTTGAAGCATGGTTTGCGAAAATACTGTCATGATTACGGATTACGAATTACGGATTACAGATTAATCCGTAATTCGTAATTCGTAATCCGTAATCAACGAATTACTTTTGGCCCATGCAACGACAAATCTATCTATGCATCGGCGGCAACCTGGGCGAGCGGGAAGCCAACCTCGAAGAAGCTTTGAGCTTCATCGACATAAACTTCGGGGATGTGCTGGCCGTTTCTTCCATCTACGAAAGTGAACCTTGGGGAATGTCTGATGTGCCTAACTTTTTGAATCAGGTGGTGCTTATTCAATGCGAGTTGTCCAACGACCAATTGCTTTCGGAGATAGCCGAGTTGGAAGAATTCTTCGGACGCGAGCGGAGCTCGGAAGGCTATGTTTCGCGTGAGATGGATATCGATGTGCTTTTCATCGATGATGAAATCGTCGACATTGAATTATTTAAAGTGCCTCATCCGCGCATGGCTGAGCGCCGATTTGTGTTGGAACCTCTGGCTGAAATTGCCCCCGATTTGATTCATCCGCAATTGAAGCAAACGGTTACCGAGATCTTGAAGGCATGCACTGATAAGGGAAAGGTGACGCGTCTGTGAATCCGTACAAGTACATATCGATAGAAGGCAATATTGGAGCTGGGAAGACCAGTCTTTCGAAAATGCTGGCCGAGGAGATTGGTGCCAAGTTGGTTCTCGAAGAATTTGCAGAGAATACATTCCTGCCCAAATTCTACGAAAACCCCGAACGATATGCTTTTCCCGTTGAACTTAGCTTTCTTTCTGAGCGTTTTTCTCAGTTGAAGAGAGAGCTGAATACGACCGATTTGTTTTCGCCGAATATTATATCCGACTATTTCATTAGCAAATGTCAAATTTTCGCAAAGAATAATCTGAGTAAAGATGAGTACGATCTGTTTATGAAGATGTACGAAATCGTGGAGGCCTCATGTCCCAAGCCGGATTTGATGGTCTATCTCTATCTGGATGTGGAAGATTTGCAATATAATATTCGCAAGCGAGGCCGGGAGTATGAGAAGGGTATAACAGCCGATTATTTACAGAACATACAGAACCAATACCTCGAATACATTCGACAGCATGAAGACATGCGTGTATTGATAATCTACACCAAGGGCCTTGACTTCGTAGCAAATCCCGTTGATTACCAACTATTACGCGACATCATTCTTCAACCTCGCGAGAGTGGCGTTTATCGATTGCAACCGCTGGCCATGTAATTGCAGACTACCATTCACTATTCACTATTTGCTAAATGGTGAATAGTAAATAGTGAATAGTAAATAGTAATTCGTCATTGTTTCTGCTTGTGTTGCAGCTAATTCGTAATTCGTCATCCGTAATCCGTAATCATTCTCTATTTTCGCCCCCAAATTTCAAATTATCCATATGGGCGTCCTAGTTGGCAAAAACTCAAAGGTCATCGTACAAGGCTTCACAGGTAGTGAAGGTACTTTTCACGCAACACAAATGATTGAATTCGGTACCAACGTCGTTGGTGGCGTTACGCCCGGCAAAGGGGGCACCACGCACCTCGATCGCCCGGTGTTCAATACCGTTGCCGATGCGGTGAAGTCAACAGGCGCAGATGTTTCAATCATCTTCGTACCACCTGCGTTCGCTGCCGATGCGATTATGGAATCTGCCGATGCAGGTATTAAAGTTATCGTTACTATCACTGAAGGAATTCCCGTGGCCGACATGGTGAAGGCCAAGGAATACAGCAAGAGCCGTGGTTGCACGCTTGTAGGTCCGAACTGTCCGGGTGTTATAACTGCGGGCGAGGCGAAGGTGGGCATCATGCCGGGCTTCGTTTTCAAGGCGGGTAAAGTGGGTATCGTGTCGAAGTCAGGTACACTCACTTACGAAGCTGCCGACCAATTGGCCAAAGCCGGTTTGGGTGTTACGACCGCCATCGGAATTGGTGGCGATCCTATCATCGGAACGACCACGCTTGAAGCCATTCAATTGCTGATGAACGATCCTGCAACTGAAGGTATCGTTATGATTGGTGAAATTGGCGGTGAGCTCGAACCGAAGGCGGCCATGTGGATCAAGGAAAACGGTAACAAGAAGCCTGTAGTTGGTTTTATCGCGGGTGAAACGGCTCCAAAAGGCCGTACCATGGGTCACGCCGGTGCTATCGTAAGCGGCGAGAACGAAAGCGCTGCTGCCAAGAAGCGCATCATGCGCGAGTGTGGCATTCACGTGGTAGATAGCCCTGCGCACATCGGTGAAAAGATGAAGGAAGTGCTCGGTTAAAACCGACATTTATCATTTTTAATTCGATTGTAACAACGGGACTTCCATTCCGTCTTAGGTTTGCCCCAAAATCAAACCCATGAACTTTTTAAAGTCGATGCTGGCATCTATGCTGGGAACATTCCTGGCCATAGGCCTCATGATTCTTGCAGTTGTCCTTTTAATTGTTGTGGCTGTTGCCACCGGAGCAGATGGTGAAGAAAGCCATGTGCACGACAATTCAATTCTACACATTGTAATTGATCAGCCAACTACAGAGCGTGCATCCGAAAACGATTTCAACATCGATCCATTCTCCATGGAAGGTGGCACCAAAATCGGCCTCGACCGTTTCATTGCGGACCTTGAGAAGGCTCGCACGGATGATAAAGTAAAGGGCATTTTCCTCGAACCTATAAATGTTCAAGCGGCGCCGAGCACACTGCTCGATATGCGCAGAGCCATCGAGAATTTCCGCAGCAGCGGCAAGTTTGTAGTAGCATATGCCGAAAATTTCGGTCAAGCCGAATATTATATTGCGAGTGCCGCCGATGAGGTCTACATGTATCCTGAAGGCACCTTCGATTGGCGCGGTATGAACGCCGAAATCATGTATTACAAGAAGTTGTTCGATAAGCTTGGTGTGGAGGCGCAAGTCATTCGAGGACCCAACAACAAATTCAAAAGCGCTGTTGAGCCTTATATGTACGATCACATGTCGGACGAGAACCGCTCCCAGATGAAGACCTTCATCGACGACATCTGGCGCATTATGCTGGATGATATTTCCGCTTCGCGAAACGTAACCGCAGAGCAGTTGAATCTGTTCGCGGACTCACTCACGTTTGCGAGCAACGATGCCGTTCAAACATCCGGCTTGGTAAATGGACTGCGCTACCGCGACGAAGTGATGGCTACCTTGAAATCGAAAGTGGGCGTGGCAGTGGATTCCGACGACGATGAGCTGAATATGGTGAGGTTGGCGGAATACCACAAGGGCAGCGACGATGAATCGAGCTTTGGAAAAGAGAAGGTGGCTGTTGTGTATGCAGTAGGCGCCATTGAGAGTGGAGAGGGAGACGACGAGACCATCGGTAGTGAGCGCATTGCAAAAGCCTTAAAGCAGGCCCGTGAAGATGAGAAAGTGAAGGCCATCGTGTTGCGCGTGAATTCACCCGGAGGAAGCGCTTTAGCTTCCGATGTCATTTGGCGTGAAACGGAGCTCATCAAACAAAGCGGCAAGCCTTTCTATGTTTCAATGGGCGACTATGCCGCTTCCGGCGGATACTATATCGCTTGCAGTGCCGACAAGATTTATGCGAATGCAAACACCATCACCGGTTCTATCGGAGTGTTTGGTGTGATCCCTAACATGCAGAAGTTTCTGGATGAGAAGTTGGGCATTACGTTCGATCGCTATGAAACCAATCCGCATGCAGACCTGGTTTCTGCAGTTAAACCGCTCGATGCAGCCGAAATGAAGGCCATGCAAACCATGATTGGCGAGATATATAACGACTTTACCTCGAAGGTTGCCAAGGGACGCAAGATGACTCAGTTACAGGTCGACAGCATTGGCCAAGGCCGTGTGTGGAGTGGGGAAGATGCTAGGCAAATCGGCCTTGTTGACGAACTTGGCGACCTGGATGATTGTGTAAAGGCAGTAGCGCAAGCAGCCGGCATAAGTGATTATGCAGTGCGAGAACTTCCTTCCTTGATTGACCCCTTCCAGAAGTTTATGGAGAAGTTGTCAGGAACCAAGGAAGCAGCCTTGGCCAAGGAAGTCCTCGGCGAGCAATACCTTGTCTACAAGCAAGTGAAGGAAGCCACGAGTTGGCAAGGAGTGCAGGCGAGATTGCCGTTTGTGCTAAACCTACACTAATTATCCCCCCTGAAAATCAGTGTCACCCTGCGCAGGGACGCGCTGCTGTGCGTCCACGCTCAGAATATGAGACCTCTTGCGGGACGCGCTGCAGCGCGTCCTTGACCGTCCTATTTTTGCAGAGTATCCTTTAATAATGGAAAAGCAGATGTTGCGCAGAAAACTCACCACCTCCGAACTCAACCGCCTCAGCGCAGAAGAGTTCCGCTCGCGCGAAAAGTTTCCGATCATCATCGTGCTCGACAACGTGCGTAGCGGGTTGAACGTGGGCAGCATTTTCCGCAGTGCTGATGCGTTCAATATTGAGAAAATTGTATGTTGCGGTATAACACCAACACCGCCGAATAGGGAAGTGCTGAAGAGTGCGTTGGGATCGACCGAGACCGTAGTTTGGGAATACTACGAGTCAACTCTTTCTGCTGTAGAAAATCTGCATTCAGAAGGAGTAATGTGTTATGCATTGGAACAGGCGGAAGACTGTGTTTTACTGCATGAGTTTAAGCCCGCCGATGGAGTTCGTATTGCATTTGTATTGGGCAATGAAGTGGATGGAGTAGACCAGCAGGTTATGGATGCATGCGACGGTGCCATTGAGATTGCACAATACGGCACTAAGCACTCGCTGAATGTGGCGGTGTGTGGTGGATTACTGCTGTATTCTGTGGTTTCGGTTCAATAAACCCACTCTTAGTCTTTGTTTTTTGCTCTTTTGTCGAAATATTTCTTCGCGTAGTTTAGGATTTCAACACAAAATGATTATGTTTGTTCGGCACTTAACCGTGCCACTACCTGAACGAATTCTGAACTAGCACTGTGTGCCTTGTTTGGCTTTCGCTCAATTATTAACGTTAACCACAAAAGCACTTGTATCTCGGCGCTCAATTCAGCCATGTATAAGTTTGCTTTATCAGCATTTGCGAACGAATTGCTTAAATAGTTTCTTCAAGGCCTTTCTGCAATTTGGCAGTTGGAAACTCCTTTGTTTTACGTTTTTAATTCTTTTTGAATCGATTTCAGCTTTTGGTCAAATCGTTTTGTTGTCGCCAACTGGTGATGGTGGGTTTGAAACAGGTGCAACCTTTGCTGCGAATGGGTGGACGACGGTAAATCCCAATGCTAGTCTTTGGGAAGTTGGAACGGGAGCGATTCAATTCGCCGGTAACCGAGGGGCTTACACGATAAATAACACACCCGGTACCTGGTCTTATCTTACAACAGGCTCCAGAACATCACATTTTTATCGAGATATCGCGATTCCCGCCGGGGCCAATACCATCACATTGAGTTTTTATTGGAAAGGACGGGGTGAGGCGAACTGGGATCGTGCGCTTGTTTACACTGCCCCAACTACTGTTACGCCGGTAGCTAATGCGCCGGCATCTAATGGAACTGCCATTGCAGGCGCAACGTTGGTCTGGACTCAGCCGAACGTTCAGCCCATTGCACCGGCTTACACGCTGGCGACTGTTCCATTGCCTAACGCTTTGGCTGGAACTACGGTTCGAATAATTTTTACTTGGCAAAATGATGCATCGGGTGGAGTAGCTCCGGGCGCGGCAATTGACGATATTAGTCTTACATATTTTGCTGCTTGCGCTGGAGTGCCCAATGTGGGAACAGCTGCGATATTACCTGCCACAGGCTGTGCCTCATCTAATTTTACACTTTCTGCATCGGGATTAACGGGTGGCAGCGGAATTACTTATCAATGGCAATCTTCAAGCTCTGCAACCGGGCCTTGGACAAATATTGCCGGGGCGAATGCCTCCAATTTTATAACCACAACAGCGGCAACAACCTATTATCGATTGGTAACTACATGCGCCAATGGCGGAGCTAGTGCGAATACGAATGCGGTTGTTTACACTTTAGCAGGGGGTAATTGTGAGTGCGCTGCTTATCCATTAAACTTTGCAACTTCAACTGCTGATGAGGATATAACCAATGTTACTGTTGGTGCAATGAATAATACAAGTGTTTGCGGAGCGGTGGCTCCAGGCGCTGGTTCGGTAGCATTTCGATATAGTAACTACACAGGCTCGGTAGCAGGTCCATCAGGTGTTCAAGGGGCTGTTGTACCCTTTTCATTATCCATGACTACTTGCGGAGGGAATTTTACTAATTTCTTTCAGATCTATGTGGACTGGAACCAAGATGGTGATTTTGCAGATGCGGGAGAGCAAGCATATTCGCAAGCTGCATCGGTCAATGGAAATCAAACTGCGGTAGGAAATATTACTGTGCTTCCCACTGCTACGGTCGGAACGACGCGTATGCGAGTTGTCAATATCGAAGCCACTGCTTCTACAACGAATTACGCTTCTGCCGCCTACACTTACGGAGAAACGGAGGATTATTGCTTTACAGTTACTGCAGCTACTGCTTGCGCAGGTGTGCCCAATGTGGGATTAGCCGCTATTTCATCGCCCATAGGTTGCCCATCGGTCAATTTCGATTTGACGGCTTCAGGTCTATCGTTTGGCACCGGGATTACTTATCAGTGGCAGTCATCACCTACTGGTTTAGCCGGAAGTTGGGTGAATATAGCAGGGGCAACTTCAGCCGCTTTTACAACATCGGCAACCGCAACCACTTATTATCGTTTGGTGACTACTTGTTCGAATGGCGGTGCGACAAGCGTTACAAACACAGTATCCTATGTAATTAACTGTAACGATATAATTTGCGACGCCACCCCTATAGCCTGCGGCCAGACCCTTGCAGGAACGACGATAGGCGCAACTCTAACCGGCACAGGGGAAGTTGCAAACGCTTGCGGTGGCACAGCTACTCAACCCGGTGTATGGTATTCAGTTGCCGGTAATGGTCAGATTATGACTGCATCTCTTTGCGGTACACCTGCTTGGGATAGTAGAATCCAGATTTTCTCTGGGGCCAATTGTAACACGATTACTTGTGTTAATGGAAATGATGACGGTGGTCCTGCTTGTGCAGGCAACCCCGCGTCTGTTCTTTGGACATCGGTAGTTGGTGTGAACTATTATATTTTCGTCTCGGGATTTTCCTCTGCGTCTGCCTTCAGCTTAGCCCTGACGTGTGCTGCACCTCCTACCCCCCCAGCCAACGACCTCATATGTAATGCAACCGCTGTAACATGCGGTCAAACCGTCAATGGAACTACCGTGAATGCTACCCCAAACGGCACCGGTGAAGGCTTGGCCTGCGGCGGTTTCACACAAAATCAACCTGGAGTCTGGTATTCCATTGTGGGCACCGGAAACAATATTAACGCTTCACTTTGCGGAACCGGTTGGGATAGCCGAATTCAAGTATTTACCGGAGCCAATTGCAACACGGTTACGTGTGTCGGTGGTAATGATAATAACGGGCCGCTTTGTGCGGGTAATGCCGCCAGTTTTTCATGGCTAGCAGTTAACGGTCAGACTTACTACATTCTGGTTTCAGGGGCAACAGCAGCAACCTCAGCTTTTACGCTGAGCATGGCTTGCCAGACCCCTTGCACCGCAAGTTGCAGTGGAGGTCCACCCCCAGCCAATGATGCGTGTAGCGGTGCGCAGAATTTAGGAGCGATTCCTACACCTGCGGCTTGTCCTAATGGAGTGGGCACTCCGGTCAATTTCAACTTGACAAACGTCTGTGCCACTGCAGAGCCCAATTACACTTCTTTGTTGGGATGTCAACCAGCCGGAAATCAGGCAGCACCTGCCGCTGATGTGTGGTATCGTTTTACGTTGGTTGCTCCTATTTTGAACATTACAGTGAACGGATTGGGCACCCCGAACGTCGCTTTATATGAGGGTACAAACTGCGCGAATCTTGTACCCCGTGGTTGCGCAATTGGTTCCGGGGGCTTCTTGAGTGCGCAAATCCAGGGGCTCGCAGCGGGAACTTATTATTTGCAAGTGAGTGGTGGTGATGTGCTTGACCAGTGCACTTTTGCCTTGTCGCTACAAAATAATTACGACTGTGCCGGATGTGTGCTCGCTGCCAATCTCGACGCAACTCCGCCACCGGTTAACGGACAGTATCAGGCAGGTACGCTGGTTACCTTCTGTTATACCGTCACCAGCTATCAGCAAACTTCAGCAAACTGGCTTCATGGTGTGGTGCCAACTTTTGGCCCGGGCTGGGACATGACTTCTTTTGTTGCATTGCCAACAACGACTACAGGAGGAGCCACCGCGAACAGCTGCGCAATAGGGGGGACTTGGTCGTGGTATAACACCAACATAACGAGTTCAGCAACAGGAGCTGTTAACGGTCCTGGTTTCTACTTTGAAACAGCTTCGGGTGGGCCTGGTATTGATGGTAACCCGGGTAATAACTTCGGAGACTTCAATCCTGGAGGGTGTGCTTGGAATTTTTGCTGGCAAATTCGTACTAAGACGTTGGCTAATTGTGTGCAAGATCAAGGATTGAATATGAATATTAATACCACTGGTGATGGCGAGTCCGGTTCATGGGGTTCCTTGGCATGTAACCTTGATCCTTTGGTAACTTTCTTCAGTCAATCCAATTGCTGTCCAACACCCACGGTCACAGTCACGAATCCAACGTGTGCAGGTCAAAACAATGGCACCGCTACAGGGCAGGGTTTGGGTACTTCGCCTTGGACCTACGTTTGGCGAAATTCAGCCGGTGCAACCCTGCAAACAAATGCCAGTGTTGCCGGCACCGCTGTGCTCAGCAATTTAGCTCCCGGTGATTATACGCTTCAAGTGACTGACGCTACGGGCTGTGTAAGCAATGTTGCATTCTCGATTTTACAGGCGCCTACTCTGACAGCATCGATTGCGTCGCCGGCAACTGCCATCTGCAGTGGGTCAACGGGAACAGTGAACTTTACGGGTACACCCGGAGCTATTGTAACTTATACGGTAAATGGCGGAGCAAATCAGATTATTACACTTTCAGCTGCAGGAACCGCTAGTATTACTACAGCTGCGCTTAACTCGGCAACCACATATGCGCTCATAAATGTGTCGAATGGTGGAGCAAACCCATGTGTCGTGAATGTGGCAGGGAATGTTGCATTTACGATACAGCCGAGTCCAACTGCGAACTTGACGGTCGTTAGCCCTATTTGTTCCGGACAAACATCAGCACTCACATTCACCGGTACAGCGGGTGCGACGGTAAACTATACAGCGGGCGGAACACCTCAAACCGTCGTAATTGGCGCAGGTGGAACAACGACTATCAATTCTGCCGCACTCACGGCAAATACAACCTTTGCGTTGATAAATGTTATTAGCGCCGGCGCCGCACCTTGTACCACAGCAGTTACCACTTCGAGAGTGGTTACGGTAAACGCTCTGCCAACAGCAACGCTTACATCATCCTCAACGATTTGTCCAGGATCTACTTCGACCGTCAATTTCACTGGAACTTCTAATGGCACTTTGTCCTGGACGACTTCAGCCGGTGGAAGTGGCACATTTGTAATGAACGCAACAGGGTTAGCTAACATAGGACCATCGAGTGTTAGTCTTGGTGCCACTTGGCCTGCTGGAGCTGTAATAACGTTCACCCAGGTGAGTGCCAATGGTTGCTCTGTTCCACTCGGCATAGTTATAAATGTAACTTCATCCATAAACGTAACTGTAACAGCCACATCTCCAATCTGTCCGGGAGGCATTTCACAATTGACTTTTACCGGCACTCCATCGGCAACCGTGACCTACAACTTGGGAGGTGGCCCCCTGATCACAAATACGGGAGCAACTGGCTCCGTGACTGTGCCAACACCTCCATTAAATGCTACAACTACGGTCACTGTAACCTTGGCGCAAATTGCGGGTGGATGTTCGCAGATCTTGAATAATTCGGCAACGGTTACAGTTAGTCCAGGGGTCACTCCTAATTTTCCAACGTACGGCCCTTATTGTTTTAACCAAACTCCTGCTGTATTGCCTACTTCCAGTACGAATGGCGTTACAGGAACATGGACTCCAGCAACAATAAACACAACCGTAGTGGGCACCACTAATTATACATTCACGCCGACTTCCGGAGGTTGTGCTACGCCATTGATAGTGCCGATTATTGTCAATGAAAGACCTTTGGTATACGCCCACGGAACGAATCCTACCTGCAGTACACCGCCTTGCAATGGAACAGCAACTGTGGATGTAGTAGGTGGAACGTCTCCCTATACTTACAACTGGAGCAATGGCGGAACTACGGCAAGTTTGACTGCCCTTTGCCCAGGCACTTACAATGTCACGGTTACTGATGCGAATGGCTGCCAGTCGCAGGCGTTTACTCCGGTGGGGGGGTGTTTTCAGATACAGAGTATTGGGGTGGATGCGTGTGGATTGGGAAGTGATGAGGGAAGGAATGAAATGTTCTTTATTCAAGTTGGAAGTAATCCGCTGAATTTGTTGGCTGCTACCGTAGCTTGGCCCAACAACGCTTTTAATAACTTCAATTGCACGAACGCGGCTTTTATTAATTCTGCCAATTTAGCGAATAATTCAGGAGGAATCATTTTGCCGGTGCCTGCTGGCGGCATTTTACCTGCAAACGCGAACG
>Ga0315905_10001088_pt1 | contig 29515 bp, 21 predicted proteins | sample LakEriMetagenome_5_FD_203522 | JGI IMG/M metagenome (GOLD analysis project Ga0315905, IMG submission 203522) | Freshwater fungal communities from buoy surface, Lake Erie, Ohio, United States - Buoy 4 MA121 | ecosystem: Environmental > Aquatic > Freshwater > Lake | place: USA: Lake Erie, Ohio...
AAAAACATTATTATTCGCATTGTCATTAGCATGAACAAAAGAATAAGAAGCCGACAGCGCTGTTTTATTTATGAGCTTTGTGGCAACATAACCCAATTCATAACCCGAATTGTGTCCGTTCAAATCAATGGCTTGTTGGTGTATATCGCTGTTATTGAAAGCATAACGACCATAAAAAGCCATTCTGAAATGGCTATGCACTTCATCTGATGAAAAAAAACGGTATTTCAAATAAACCGAACCTCCTTCTGCTACGAAAGATTTATTTCGATTGGACAAAAATCCTTCACCGTGAACCATGATTTTTTTAGACATCCCTATCATTATTTCAGGCAGGCTATGAAATGAATTTACCTTTTCATAATTGTCATACATCAAAGTGTTATTTAACCTTATTCCAATACTACGGGATGCCATATTACTTGCAGGCTCGGTATAAGTAAACAATTCCTGCGCGGAACAAAAAAAGAAGGACATCAGAAAGCATACAATAAAAAAGAGCTTTTTATTCATGTTTGAAGAATTAAAAAAGGGAATACGGATAGAGAAGCCGTATCCCCTTGTGTTATAGAATCGTTACATGATAAATTCGTAATCCCTCTGTTTTGTTTTGTTTTGAACAACAAGCGGCGGTTATACCAGTTTTATAGCATTCCATCTTAGTGAGACCGCTGTTTTTCTTGAATTCTTTGCTAGAAACAAAACCTTTGTCAAGTAATCTTATGGTTACTTCTCCTAACAAGTTTTTTTCAGGCACATTCAAGAAATGGAACAATATTCCATTGGTTTCAATGTGAGCATCTTTGTAAACAGCTATACTGTCAAACTGATAATCGACCTCAAATCTGGCAACAAAAAAACCCGCGTCTTCAACCTTCTTTTTCAATTGATCAAAATTAACTGCTGAAGGATTGTTGAAAGTGATATCAAAGGATGAATTCTGGATATTTGCATCCACATCCTTAACATATCCAAGCGAGAGAATGGCCTTATTGATGGAATTGCTGCACATGCTACAGGTAAGTCCGCTTGCTTGTAACCTCACCTTCTTAACCTGGGCATAACCATTACCAAAAAATAAACAGAAAGATAGAATGATTAAGTTTTTCATTAATTAGGATTTTCTGTTTTGGTTGATTTCCTATCGTATTGACAACAGCCATGTAGTTTATTGTATGCGTCATCTGGTGCAGTAACATCCTGTGTGTCATAACCTGATTCCGCTATGGCTTGTTGAATTTTTGTATTGGATGTTTTATCTGATTTATACGACACAATCAATTGCTGAATCTCGCCGTTCCAGCTAGCCATTTTTGCGCCGGCAGATTTAGCCGCTTTTTCAATTGTTTTTTTACACATACCACAATTGCCCCAAACTTTTACCGTATCGGTATTTACATCCTGCGCAAAAGTTGTTGATGACAAAAGAACTGCTGATACAGCTATAATGATAATGAAAATATGTTTCATCTAAATTGATTTTTTGTAGTAAATAATTAAATAGCAAGGTGATAATACCCTTTAGGGTATTAATTGGCATTGAAAAAAGATAATGTAGCTTCTAAATTCGGAAGACGCAATTTCGAATAAAAATAGGTGGAGAGCAAATGTCTGGGATATCCTTTATTGAACCTTTAGCTCTGTAAATAAGTGGACTAAATGTAACAATACTGTAGGCCTTTGGATTGATTACATCAAAAGAGAGAATTGAAAAAAACAGCGGACTAATATGCTTGTGACTGTCGACAATTTTATAAAAACTATGATGATTACTGCAACAGCCGGTTTCATCTTCAGGCATCCCGCACTTTCCACACTTTCCATCAACCACTTTAAAAAAATCGACCCCTTCTCGCTTCCCCATACAATAATGTATATCCATTGAAAATCCAATGGACAACATGATGTACAAAAAAGTAATAATGGATAAGGTTGCCTTTTTCACGCCCCAAAGTTAATCAATTAAATAAAAAAACCAAAGGCGAAAAAACACAAATAACGCTTTAATTAACAAACCACCATTGGATTCCGAATCTTATCATAAAACCCTGGGTTGGATACCATGGTGCAGCAAAATTATTGTTAACCCAACCAAAGCCACCGTTGCTAAAATTGGCTGTATTGAGGTTTTCGGCTCTTAAAAAACCAGCAAAGCCCCTTATTCTGAAATGCGCGAATAGACTAACATCAGGCAGATTATTAACAGAAACTGAATCCTGGACATAAAACTGCCCAACTAAAGGCGAATACCCATTAGCCTTGTAAGCAGTATAATACCTTGCTTCTAATCCGGTAGAAATATCAAGGTTCTTGAAAAAATGTCCCTCATAAGCCAACCTGTTTCTTGTAAAGAACAAAGGTACTTTTATGGGCGACTGCTCGTCGGTTTTTTGAAACACACATTCCGTTCTGAGCACCCATTTTTTAGTTAGATGAAAATCTTTTGATGCACTAATCTGTAATAGCGCAATGGTTTTAGTGTATTGCTGTCGATGATAATAATCAGAAAAATAAGGAAGATTAGCAATGATATAATTGGATAAGCCCAAATTGATAAACGGATGATTCAACATTCCACCGAACAGAAATACATTTTCTTTTTTATCGATTTTGTGTTTATCAGAAAGAAAGGATGAGCGCTGATCGTAAATAAAAGCAGGCGTTTTATTTGCATGGTTAAAAAACAGACTGAGGTTGCTTTTATAGATAGGAAAGCTCCTGAAAAGATAAGCTGAAACATCGTAATCTCCTGCGTTGTAGCCCTTTAAAAAGTATTGAGACTTTAGCAACATTTCCCATTTTTTATTTTTGGTAAGGTTTCTGAATTCTGCTTTTAATGAAAAATTACTTAACGGAACGTGGCCTGCAGACAAACTTCCTGATAGCTGTTGATAATTGGCGCCGGCCATAAAAAACCTGGAAAGGTTTTCAGGATTGGGGTATTGAATAATGCTTAATTCATGTGTAGTAGTATTCCACTTTTCCAAAAAAGAAATGGTATCTTTTGTTGTTGGCAACTGAAGGTTATACCAATTGGAATAGACGGTAGAATCTGCATTTACATCTTTGTATAAAAAGCTGTTCTGATCCGTTCTAAAAGTATATTGAAGCCTGATGCTTGGATGGTATTTATAAACCACATCACTGTCATTTATTTTAATCTCCTCTCCCCTGCCAAAATCATAGCTCTGCCTTAATAATAGGCCTGAATTGCGGTAAAGGTTCCCAGTTAAAACAGAAGTTACAAATGGGTTATTATTGAAAGCGGCAGCACCTCCCAAATTTACCGGAACTGTATAGCGGTCTTTTCTGTTGGGATCAATTAAGTCGGCTGTATTTTGAATACCTCCATTTTCCGAATTGCGTATGTTGTTGCCCAAATAAATCATGGTAGCATGGTACCTTTTTTTATTTCCTGCGTAATCACCAAAAAGGCGAAATGATTTATGGTTTGCATTTTGACTAATGAAAAATCCGGGTGCTGTTATCAATTTATAATCAGCTCCAACATTAAAATTGGGCTTGAGGTTCTGAGTATGATTCACCTTAACCATTTGCTCCTTACCTGATGCAAGTTGATAGGAAATTGAGGTAAAGGGTTTTGTTGTGTTAAATAGCTTGGTTTGTTCAACCGTAAATTGATAAATATCAAAAGCATGAAATCCAAAATCAAAGCCCGCTTTAAGCACAGGAGAAAAAATAAGGGATCTAGCGGCAGCTCCATTATTACCAAGAGCAACATACTTAGAAGAAATAGAATAATAGCTGTCAAAGTCAGCTATGGACGAATCGAGCTTCCATTTTCTGGTAGAATCGAAATAAGCGTAATTGATGCTAATGGAATCTTTACTGTCATCTCTGTGTTCAAACCCCAAAGTGTCGGCATTTGAATTGCTCGTAACCTGGGAACCGCTAATACCAGGGGTACTGTTCAAGGCGGGCGAAGTATCATCAACTACTGTTCTTGCAGGTTTGGTAGAACGAATTTGGGCATGAGATAAAAACGGGCACAAAACAGCTGTGCACAGCAACAAAATAATCGCAAATGATACCCTTTTAATCAAAACAGCTGATTGAAAAATCTATGATATTAAATTGAGCAAAGCCTCAAGAAATTTTGCATCCGGGCCTAAAACACTCAAGAGGGCAAAATTAAGGTTTTAAGCCAAAGGGTAAACAAACAAAAGCAGCGGAAGAAAATAAAAAAGAAAGGGTACAAATTTAAAAAAAGCCAACAAAATTGAAGCCCAGAATAGCCTTTGGAACTATTCAAATTGGTGCGATTCTCCTATCTTTGCAAAAAATTTCATTTCATGAATCTACACGAATACCAAGCGAAAGAACTCTTGAAAAAATTCAATGTTCCTGTTCAGGAAGGCATAGCATGCAGCAGTGCTTCAGAAGCTGAGGAGGCCTACCGTCAGATTCATACCCAATTCGCCAGCAAATTTGCAGTTGTTAAAGCTCAGATACATGCCGGTGGAAGAGGAAAAGGAAGTATTGTTGGTAAAGATCAAAGAGGAGTTGCAGTGGGCAAGAGTATGGAAGATGTGGTAAAGATTGCCGGCAACATTTTAGGTGGCACTTTGGTAACCATTCAAACTGGTCCAGAAGGAAAGGTTGTCAACAAAGTATTGGTTGCACAAGATGTATACTATGAAGGGCCTAACCCTGTAAAGGAATTTTATTTGGCTGTCTTGCTTGATAGAAGCAGTTGTAAAAACGTAATCATGTATAGCACGGAGGGCGGAATGAATATCGAAGATGTGGCTCATGAAACTCCGGAGAAAATATTCAAAGAGTTTGTTCATCCTGGAGGAAGACTTCAGGGTTTTCAAGCCAGAAAAATTGCATTCAATCTTGGACTAAGTGGAGAAGCATTTAAAAGCTGTGTGAAATTTGTAACAAACCTTTACAATGCATACGTTGAATTGGATTGCGGAATGCTTGAAATCAATCCGTTGTTTAAAACCAGTGATGATAAAATTATAGCAGTAGACTGCAAAATGAGCATCGATGAAAATGCTTTGATGCGTCATGCTGATGTTGCTGCTTTGCGTGATCTTTCGGAAGAAGATCCTACCGAAGTTGAAGCCGGAAAATACAATTTGAATTTTGTAAAATTGGATGGCAATGTGGGTTGCATGGTAAACGGCGCTGGATTGGCAATGGCTACAATGGATATGATAAAATTAAGTGGCGGCGAACCTGCCAACTTTTTGGATGTAGGCGGTACAGCAAATGCTCAAACCGTTGAAGCCGGATTCAGAATAATCATGAAGGATCCTAAAGTAAAAGCGATACTCATTAACATCTTTGGTGGAATTGTACGCTGCGACAGGGTTGCTCAGGGTGTTATTGATGCCTACAAAAGCATAGGTAACATTAATATACCCATCATTGTTAGATTACAAGGAACAAACGCCGATGTGGCCAAAAAACTAATTGATGAAAGCGGTCTGAAGGTGCAGAGTGCTATTTTGCTCAGCGAGGCAGCTGGATTGGTCAACAAAGCTGTAGCATAACAGGCGCAAAAAGAGCCCATTATCTTATTTAAACGCCTTGTAAATCAATATGTTACAAGGCGTTTTTTATTTGACTCCAATAATTTAACTTTACGCTCCATTATTAATCATTTTAATTATGCCGGAATTAAAAAACAGACATTTCTTAGAATTCGAAAAACCAATCAAGGACCTATACGATCAAATAGAGCAGTTGAAAGCTGCTGAGGAAAAAACAAACACAGATATGAGCGATGCTATTGCAACGCTTGAAGATAAAATAATAGAAACCAAGAAAGACCTCACAGATAACCTTACTCCTTGGCACAGAGTGCAGTTGAGCAGACATCCAGACAGACCATATACGTTGAAGTACATCGAAAAAATGTGCAGCGATTTTATTGAATTACATGGTGACAGAAATGTAAAAGATGACAAAGCAATGGTTGGGGGCTTCGCAACACTGGGCGATAAAACGGTAATGATTATCGGTCAGCAAAAAGGTACCAACACCAAAACCCGCCAACTTAGAAACTTTGGTATGGCCAATCCGGAGGGCTATAGAAAAGCATTAAGATTAATGAAGCTTGCAGAGAAATTCAATAAGCCGGTTATTACTTTGATAGATACTCCCGGTGCATTCCCTGGATTGGAAGCAGAAGAAAGAGGCCAAGGCGAAGCTATAGCACGCAATATTTACGAAATGATCAGTCTTAAAGTGCCGGTTATATGTGTAATTATCGGAGAAGGTGCAAGTGGCGGTGCGTTGGGAATTGGCGTTGGTGACAAAGTGGTGATGATGGAAAATACCTGGTATACCGTTATTTCGCCTGAAAGCTGCAGCAGTATATTATGGCGCAGCTGGGACAAAAAAGAAACAGCTGCCGAACAACTTCGTTTAACCGGAACTGATATGCTCAAATTCGGACTTGTAGACGAAGTGATCCCTGAGCCGCTTGGCGGGGCACACTGGGATTACGACCAGGCAGCCGAGCTTCTAAAAAACTACCTCCTTCCAACCATAAACGCTTTGGAGAAAATTCCTGCACAACAGCGTGTCGACAACCGAATAGAAAAATTCGGCAAAATGGGATTCTGGGAAGAAACCAATGAAGCCACTGAAAACAAATAAAATCCTTAAGAGATACAACGCATATAATCAACCATGCTAAAAATTGGAATATTCGGCGCAGGCCATTTAGGTAAGTTTCACATCAACAACTGGAAAGAAATAGAAGGCGCGGAAATCGTAGGCTTTTTTGACCCCAATGATATTCAAGCAGCAGAAGTAGAAACTACTTACAACATCAAAAGGTATACTGACCAGGAATTATTAATGGACAACTGCGATGCCGTAGATATTGTCGCCCCTACCTCCTACCATTTTGAATTATGCGAAGCTGCATTAAAAAAAGGAAAGCATGTTTTTGTTGAAAAGCCGCTCACCAACACAATGGAAGAAGCACGCGAATTGGTGAAACTCGCAAAAGAATCCAACCTCAAATTTCAGGTGGGACATGTGGAAAGATTCAATCCCGCTTTCCGTGCATTGGAGGGATATCAGCTACAGCCCATGTTTATCGAAGTTCATCGTTTGGCCGAATTCAATCCAAGAGGAACCGATGTAAGCGTCATTCTCGATCTTATGATTCATGACATTGACATCATCCTACATCTTGTTAAGAGCAATGTAAGTTATATATCAGCCAACGGCGTAGCTGTAATGAGCGATACGCCAGATATCGCCAACGTAAGAATTGAATTTGATAATGGGTGTGTTGCCAATCTGACCAGTAGTAGAATCTCACTCAAAAAAATGAGGAAGACAAGACTATTTCAGAAAGATGCCTATATTTCAATTGATTTTTTGGATAAAAAAACGGAAGTCATCAGACTGGATCAGCATGACGGCAAAAACGATTTTACCTTTGATATTGAAACCAATAAAGGAACCAAAACAATCGGCGTTGCAAACCCCAAAGTAGAAAATTCCAATGCCATTAAAATGGAACTGGAATCCTTTCTTAACGCAATTGTAAACAATACTGAAACACCTGTTACCATCATAGACGGCTTCAGGGCTATGGAAGTAGCTCATCTTATTCTTGATAAGATAAATCAACGACAACATTAATTGCTCATCAAAGCTGACAGATCCATCAAACAATGAATCAACCCAGAATACATATCGGATGGTGCATATTGTCGGATGTAATGGTTAGTGTATTGACATGGCTCTGCTTTTACTACCTTAGAACAATCATTTACCAATACCCATTTAGTGTGCCGCCGGGTTTCTATCTGGGATTACTCCTCTATACTTTTGGCTGGATAAGTTTGCATTTTCTCAGCGGAGCATACAACGACATTTACCACAAATCCAGACTGGCTGAATTCAACAGAATATTACTGGTTTCGCTAATCGGCTGTATGGCACTTTTGTTTTTCTTCATTTTGAAAAATCCGCAAAACAACAATCAATACTATTATCAGGAATTCTTTAGTTTGCTGCTGCCTTTTTTTACAACCAGTGTTTTTGCAAGAATGTTATGGTTGAACTTCATTAAAAAACAGCTTAATGAAAAGAGGGTATTCTTTAACACACTCATCATTGGCACACCTGAAAAAGCAATTGAGTTTTACCATGACTTCAATCGGTCTAAAGACAATGCTGGATTTCGCTTAAAGGCTTACCTCAATACTTCGAAAGTAAAAGTAAATAATTTAGAAAATGATTTGAGCTACTACGATGATTTTTCATCCATACCTGTTGTAATCAAAAACAACCATATTGAAGAGGTGGTTATAACAGTTGAAAAAAACGAAAGAGCTCTTATAACACAAATTCTGCAGTCGCTTAGTGATCAGGAAGTGAATGTAAAAATAACTCCTGACACAGTGGATATTATTAGTGGAGCATTGCAAACCAGCAATGTATTAGGTATGCCCCTTATTGATGTGCATTCAGGTATTCTTCCATCATGGCAACAAAACATAAAGAGACTTATAGATCTGTTTATAGCTTCGTTTGGCATCTTGTTACTTTCCCCCTTATTCCTTTATGCAGCCATTAGAGTATTATTTTCATCCAAAGGCCCGCTTTTTTATGCTCAGGAAAGAATAGGCTTAAAAGGGAAGCCATTCGTTATGTATAAATTGAGGTCGATGATAAATGACGCTGAAAAAAATGGCCCACAACTCAGCAACAGCAACGACAGCAGAATAACAATTTGGGGTAAAACCATGCGAAAATGGCGAATAGATGAATTGCCGCAATTATGGAATGTTATCAAAGGTGAAATGAGCATGGTAGGCCCACGTCCGGAGAGAAAACATTACATAGACCAAATTGTGAAACTTCAACCGGAATACAAATACCTGCTTAAAGTAAAACCCGGTATTACCAGCTGGGGTATGGTTAAGTTTGGTTATGCTTCCAACATTGATGAAATGGTGCAAAGAATGCCGTTCGACATTCTGTACATAGAAAACGTAAGCCTTCCGCTTGATTTTAAAATAATGATTTACACGATCAAAATCATATTTTCGGGAGCAGGAAAGTAAATCACGATATGTTTCATTTACATCCATTAAGTATGAAAAGCATTCTCCTTACCATTTTTGCAATCTTGCTTTTCATCAATTCCAATGGACAAGCAAACGACTATTGGCAACAGAAGGTCAATTACAAAATATATGCCACGCTCGACGATTCTGCACATGCAGTAAAAGGATTTATTACAATTGAATACATCAATAATTCGCCAGATACCCTACAGAAAATAATACTGCATTTGTGGCCAAACGCCTATCAAAACGACAGAACAGCTTTTTCCGAACAACTTCTTGAAAACGGGAATACGGATTTTTATTTTTCCGCAGACACATCAAAGGGTTACATAGATAAACTCGAATTTAAAATTGATCAGAAAGATGGCATTAAAACAACATCAGGAAAAAATATCGACATACTAGAAATAGCACTTCCTGATAAACTTTTACCGGGAAACAAAACAATTATAGAGTCGCCTTTTTACACGAAGTTGCCTTATGTGTTTTCTCGATCAGGTCATATTGGCCAAACCTACCAAATCACTCAATGGTATCCCAAGCCTGCTGTATACGATAAAAAAGGCTGGCACCCTATGCCTTATCTCGATCAGGGAGAATTTTACAGTGAATTTGGAAACTATGATATTAGTATTACGTTGCCGAAAAAATATAAAGTAGCCTCAACCGGAGTTCTTACAGATTCAATAACAACTAACGACACAACAATATTAAGGTTTTCACAAAACAACGTTCACGATTTTGCGTGGTTTGCAGACAAGGAATTTCAAATTAACAGAGATACTTTGATGTTGAAATCAGGAAAAATCATAGGCGCAGAATTGTATCATTATGCTGATAGTACCGGCGTTTGGAGTAAGGGGATGAATTATCTCAAAAATGCAATAAGAAGTAAATCCGAATGGATTGGCGAATATCCTTACTCAAAAGTAGCAGTGGTTGAAGGAAGACTTTCGGATTGGGGAGGAATGGAATATCCTATGGTTACTATAATTGAAAAAGCAAATAGCGCAAATGAATTGCAAAGCCTAATAAATCATGAAGTTGGACACAACTGGTTTTACGGAATTTTAGGCAATAATGAAAGGGATTTCCCGTGGATGGACGAAGGCATGAATTCTTACTATGACAAAAGATATCAAAGCACATATAATAAAGTTAAAAAAAAGGAATTACCAAGCTTTATCGGCAAAAGAATTCCCGAGAACTTCGAGTCTCTTATGATGGAAACTGTTTGTAAAACAAAAATGGACCAGCCTATTTCAACAACTTCCTACGATTTCAATGCACTCAATTATGGCTTGATCGCTTATCAAAAAACAGCAAAATGGATGCAGCAGATAGCTGAAGAAATGGGAGAATCAAAATTCGACAGCATGATGGGCGCCTATTTTGAAACTTGGAAATTTAAACACCCCTACCCTGAAGATTTCAAATCAATACTAAAACAATACCTACCTGAAAGAGCTGATTATTATTTTCAATTACTCGACAGGAAAGGATTTGCTATAAAGCATACTAAAAAGAGTTTCAAGCTCATGAGCATTTTTTCCTTGAAGGACGCTGAAAAATACAATTACCTATTCCTGCTGCCTATTGCAGGCTACAATAAATACGACGGTATGCAAGCCGGTTTGATTTTACATAATTATACCATTCCTTTACCCCGATTGCAATACATTGCTATTCCTTTGTGGGGCTTGAAAAGCAAAGCTCCTGGTGGATTAGGAAGAATCACAATGGCTTTTTATCCCGACAAACAGATTAAACGAATCGAAACATCACTTTCCTTCTCGCATTTTTCAAACAACACCTTTACAGATTCATTGAACAACATAAAAACACTTGCATTTTCAAAAATTGTTCCTGAAATCAAAATAAGCTTCAGCTCCAAAAACGAAAGAAGTACCCTTAACCGCTACCTAATTTTAAAGAGCTATTTCCTGTCCGAATCTACTGTTTCCTTTTCAAGAGACACCATAAACAACCAAAACCTCATTGATTATCCCGCTGAAAAATCTGCATTTCATTTACTAAGGTATTGTATAGAAAACAATAGAAAGCTATATCCTTATCACGCCATATTCAATGTAGAAAAAGCAAAATCCTTTGCAAAGCTTTCGATTACTGCAAACGCCTTTTTCAACTATCCCTCTAAAGGTGGATTATGGATGAGGTTTTTTGCAGGAAAATTCCAATACCTTCAGACCGAAAACAACATAAGCAAATTCGCAACAGAGCGATATCACCTTAATATGACGGGTGCCAATGGCTATGAGGATTACACTTACAGTAACTGGTTTCTGGGAAGAAATGAATTTGAAGGATTTAGCAGCAAGCAAATCATGATAAGAGATGGCGGATTTAAAATAAGAACTGATTTGTTGAGCAATAAAATTGGCAAAACTGACAATTGGCTCGCTACAATGAATTTTTCAACTACACTTCCAGAAAAAATAAACCCCCTCTCAGTTTTACCAATAAAAATTCCGTTGCGTTTATTTGCCGATGTGGGAACCAATGATTTATGCTGGCGCAAGAATACAGAAATCGAAAGGGTTTTATACGATGCCGGAATTGAATTCGTTTTGCTAAACGACCTGATACATTTTTACTTTCCCTTGGTTTACAGCAAATCATTCAGAAACTATGTAAATTCGGTTTATCCTGACAAGAAAATAGTTAGAACAATGTCTTTTAGTATCAACCTGCAATCTATTTCCATAAAACGTTTCTTTCCACAAAGTCCATTCTGACAATATGCTGAGGTACCTTAAAAATAGCGAAATAGACAAACAGAAATGGAACCAATGCATTTCTAACAGCCCTAATGGTCTTATATATGCTGAAGCTGGATACCTTGACTCACTAGCTGATCATTGGGATGCCTTGATAAAGAATGATTATGAAGCTGTAATGCCACTTGTATGGAGGTCAAAGTTTGGCATCAGGTATCTTTATCAGCCTGCTTTCGTTCAGCAGGGAGGAGTATTTAGTTTAACGCCGATTTCAAAAGCAATCATCGTCGAGTTTATAAATATGGCATCGCAACATTTTAAGTTTGCCGAAATAGCTTTAAACTTCGCTTCAGCTGATGGCAACTTAACTTATCAGTGCAACCTGAGAAACAATTTTCTTTTGTCACTTGAAAAAAGTTATGAGCATATCTTCAAAAACTACAAGCCTTATATTAAAGAAAGACTGCAGCGCCTTCAAAAATTCAATTTGGAATATGCGGCAACAGATGATGTTGACAAAGCGATAGAGACATATAAAAGTACTTACGAAAAAAGAATCCATAAAACCACATCAAACACCTACGAACAATTTAAAAAACGTTGCAATCATTACCTGCAAAACGAAAGGGCTATTATAAGGGAAGTAAGAGACCATTCAACAAAAGAGCTGTTGGCAATTGTGCTACTGCTTAAGGATAATAAAAGAATTTACAATTTAGCTTCTTCCATCACTGAAAACGGCAAAAGAAAGCTCGCCAATTATTTTCTGTATGACCGTATTTTTCAGGAATTTTCCGGACAAGCGCTTTGTTTTGATTTCGAAGGCTCTGACATTCCGGGTGTAGCCTACTTCTATGAAAAGTTTGCGGATACTAATCAAGTCTATCCTTTTATCAAATGGAACAATCTTCCTGCCTTGATAAAAATATTCAAGCGATAAAAAACTATTGCGGCTTAGTTTGTGCGAGGATTTTTTCTGCAACTACCAAATCGATGGGCTGAGTCAATTTGAGGTTATTTTCCTCTCCTGGTATAAGATTGATGGAAAAACCTGCAGCTTCAACTACGGAGGCTTCGTCTGTAAACTCATCGCGATAATCAGCATTGAAAGCGTCTATCAACATTTCTCCTTTAAATACTTGAGGTGTCTGAATAAGGGCCAGCTTATTTCTGTCGATAGCTTTGTTTCCATTTTCGCCAATCATCCTCACACTATCTTTCGACAAAATCATTGGAACTGCATTGCCCTTTTCCAATGTTGATTCATATAATCTATGAACTAAATTTTCGGTGAGTAAACACCTTACTGCATCGTGAACAAAAATAATGCTGTCTTTTTGCACAGCACTTAAGCCATTCTTAACGGAATGAAAACGAGTTTCACCACCTTCCACAATTGAAATATTGTTCAACCCAGGAAAATGAGATTCGATGAGCCTCCTACCTTCTTCCAAATAGATTTGTGGTAACACCAAAACAATATGTAAATCTGAAAAAGCGCTGATAAAAACAGCAACCGTATGACAAATGACAGGAATGCCATTAAGCTTCATGAATTGTTTCGGAAAAGAACTCTTCATTCTGGTTCCCGAACCCCCTGCCACCAATACTGCATACTTTTTCATCGGAGAAATGCCTTCTAAATATTTTAAAAAATCAGTTAGCTATTTTCTTTGTAAATGCCGATAACTTTTTCGCCTGTGCTTTTTTGCATGGCCCTATACATACCGGCGCTATTGAAAACCATGGCAGTGTTACCACTGGCATCAACACCAATCATACCGCCCTCTCCTTTAAGTGCAATCAACTTATGATGTACAACCTCATGCATGGCATCTTGAAGCGATAAGCCCTTGTACTCCATTAAGGAACTTACATCATGAGCAGCAACTGCCCTGATGAATGGTTCTCCATGTCCGGTACAGCTGATAGCACAAGTAAGATTATTAGCGTAAGTACCTGAACCGATGACAGGACTATCTCCTATTCTACCATATTTTTTGTTGGTCATACCACCTGTGCTCGTTGCAGCTGCAATATTTCCCATTGCATCACATGCCACTGCACCAACAGTACCAAATTTCTTATCCTTCATCAATTCAGAGATATCCTGGTGGGTATGATCGAGATAGTAATTGTCGCTGTCCCTGATTTCTTTCCATTGTTCATACCTGAATTTGGAAAAAAAATACTCATCTGGCATAAGCTTCAATCCTTGTTTGATGGCAAAATCATTGGCACCTTTTCCACTTAAAAAAACGTGGTTGCTGTTCAACATAACTTCATAGGCAAGCGAGATAGGATTCATAACGTTACGCACGCCTGTAACAGCCCCTGCGGCCATATTGGAACCGTTCATGATAGCAGCATCCATTTCCTGCACTCCTTTTTTGGTAAAAACAGATCCGCGACCCGCATTGAAAAGCACATTATTTTCAAGTACGGTAATTGCTGCACAAACTACATCAACAGCATTGCCACCTTTTTCCAAAATTGAGTACCCTTCGCTGAGGGCTTCATCCAATCCGTTGATGTAAGCTGTTTCCAGCTCGGGTGTCATATCTGATTTCAAAATAGTTCCAGCACCACCGTGAATGACCAATGAGAAGGGTTTCATTTATTAAAGCTGTTTAATTTATTAAGTAAGTATTTGTTTTTAACTCGGATAGTTAAGATTGAGAATTAAATTTTATTGAAACACTTATTCAACAGCGGAATGATTACTTTTCGATCTTACCGCTAAGAAATATAAAGGAATTCCAATTAAAGTAATAATTAATCCTGGCCAGGTAAACTGTGGCTTATACATTATAAGCAACACACAGAAACTGGTTCCCATTAAAATATATAAGAAAGGCAAAACAGGATAACCAAATGCTCTATACGGCCTTTCCATTTCAGGGGATTTCTTTCTTAAAATAAAAATACCTGCAATGGTAAGCACATAAAAAATTACCACAACAAAAGAAACCATATCGAGCAAGTCGCCATATTTACCACTCAAACACAAAGCAGAGGCCATTGCGCACTGTATCCAAAGCGCCCAAGAGGGCACAACATTTTTATTCAATTTGCCGGCACTTTTGAAAAACAGCCCATCATTCGCCATGGTATAATAAACTCTTGCACCAGCAAGTATCAATCCATTGTTGCAACCAAAAGTAGAAATCATAATCATTACTGCAATGATGATGGTTCCGCTGCTTCCAAAAATAGCTTCCGATGCGCTTAATGCAACGCGATTGTCTTTAGCAAAAGCAAGTTCATTTATTGGAACGGTAGCCAAATAAACCACATTCATCATGATGTAAATAAATGTCACAATCAAAGTTCCGAGCAACAAACTCAACCCTATATTTCTTTTTGGATTTTTTACTTCTCCTGCAATGAAGGTTACATTGTTCCAAGCATCACTGCTGAAAATACTTCCTACCATGGCACTGGCAACAGCACCCAATGCTACTCCACCAATCAAGGGTTCATAATTTATAGAGCCGTCGGCAGCATGTGTGAGTTTTTGCATGCTCCACAGATTACTCCAGTTGGCATCCCAAATAGCTGAATTAAAAAAAACAAGACCGGCAATTATCAATCCGAAAAGTGAAATAAGTTTGGTTGATGTAAATATGGTTTGAATGATTTTTCCTGTTTGAACTCCTTTTGTATTGATAAAAGTCAGTAATACAATCAATACAATAGCAACCAACTGAGCGTAGTGAATATCTAGTCCTAGTACATTAAAAGTATTAACATCTTCCCAAGCCAAAGCAGGAAAAAAATACCCGGCAAATTTAGCAAAGCCAACTGCAACAGCTGCGATGGTTCCCGTTTGAATAACAGAGAAAAAACTCCATCCGTACAAAAAACCAACAAGAGGATTGTAAGCTTCTTTTAAATAAACATACTGACCTCCGGCTTTTGGAAACATTCCACTCAATTCACCATAGCTTACCGCAGCAATAAGTGTCATAATTCCTGTAATTAACCATGCAGCTATCAACCAGCCTGCACTGCCAAGATCTTTCAGCATATCTGCACTAACAATAAAAATACCGGAACCTATCATTGAACCGGCAACAATCATTGTAGCATCAAACAAACCAAGCGTTTGTTTAAACTGAGTTTGATTTGTCTCCATATTAATTTATTTTTTGCGTAAAAAAACCCGCTTTTTTCAAGTGGGCTGAAGATACCAATTCTTTTGGAAATTAATACGCAGGTAATTAGCTGTTTTATGCAAAGTCCTAAAGGCTGAATAAATTTCTTGTGTTATTTTGTTTTGGATTTGTACCTATCGTTCATTCCTTCAATCACATCCTTGGTGATGTTTAAGGTAGTGTCTTTGTAAACCATATAATCAAGACCGTTTCCGGTTGTAAAAATGTAAGTAAAGGCCTTGCTTTCATTGTATTCATCTAAGAAAAGTTGCAATTCCTTCTGAATGCCATCCATGAACTTGTAGCTTTTTTCGTTCAATTTTTGAAGCATTACTTGTTTTTTATTGTCAACCTGTTGTTGTTTTTCAAGCAACATGTTTTGAAATGATTCCGCTTGTTCCTGGGTTATTGATGCTCCTTTTTTCAAAAACTCATTTTTTTGACTTTCAAGTCCACGGTAAGCAGCTTCCCATTCAGATTCAATGGAAAGTTGTTCAGCTTCCATCGATTTTCTGTTTGACTTGATGTAATCTATCTTCTCATTAAGAGAATCCAGATCAACATAAGCAATTAACGGATGAGAAGAATCCCCTTTAACTGCAATAGAAGGTCTTATTTTAACTGCTTCCTTTGGTTTTTGTGTAAAATGGAGGTAGTACAAAACGGCTACTGCCAAGATTAATATAACATTTAAATAAGTAGAAAAAGATTTCATTATTGAGATTGATTTAAATAAAATTAATGGAAAGAAAATCAAAATTACGTTTGATGATGCAATTATTTTCCTTTGAATGAAAAATAATAAGTTAATAAACAGCCCTGACTCAACGTAGCAAAGTCAATCCCCAAAAATTAAACTAAAAAAAAGAGCATCCTTTTGGATGCCCTTAAAAATATAGATGAATGATTCATTACTCTTCTTCATCGAAGCTCATCGCTTCTCTTGTGGTCATCAATAACTCATACTCTTCTTTGCTACCAACAATCATGTTTTCGAAGTCACGTAAACCGGTTCCTGCAGGAATATGATGTCCGGTAATTACATTTTCCTTCAAGCCGAGCATATCATCGGTTTTGCCGAGAATTGCTGCAGAGCTCAACACTTTTGTGGTTTCTTGGAACGATGCAGCTGAAATCCAGCTGTGTGTTCCCAATGAAGCCTTGGTAATACCAAGAAGCAACGGAGAAGATGTGGCTGGTTTTGCATCACGGAACTCAACAAGTTTTTTATCGGCTCTTCTGAGTACTGAATTTTCTTCTCTGATATCGCGCAATGATACAATTTGACCTGCTTTTAGCAAAGTGCTTTCTCCGTTTTCGGTAACCACTTTCTTATCGTATATCGCATCGTTTTCATTATTGAAGTCCATTCTGTCTTCAGTATCTCCTTCGAGGAATTTGGTGTCACCAGCATCTTCGATGGTTACCTTACGCATCATTTGACGAACGATTACTTCAATGTGTTTATCGTTGATTTTCACACCCTGTAAACGATATACTTCCTGAATTTCATTTACCACATATTCCTGAACGGCAAAAGGTCCTTTAATAGAAAGGATGTCTGCAGGAGAAATTTGTCCATCACTCAAGGCAGCACCTGCTTTTACGAAGTCACCATCCTGAACAAGAATCTGACGACTTAATGGAACAAGGTATTTGCGAACAACACCATCTTTGGCTTCTACGCTGATTTCTCTGTTACCACGCTTGATGCTTCCAAAGGCAACCACACCATCGATTTCACAAACGACAGCAGGATTACTTGGATTTCTTGCTTCAAACAATTCCGTAACACGAGGAAGACCTCCGGTGATATCTTTCAACTTACTAAGTACCCTTGGAATCTTTACCAACACCTGACCACTTCTCACCTCATCGCCTTCTTCCACAACAATATGTGATCCTACTGGTAGGTTATATGTTTTTTTGTCTTTGCCCTCAACAATGATAGCAGGCAATTTTGTTTTGTCTTTGGTTTCGATTACCACTTTCTCTCTGTGACCTGTTTGTTCGTCGGCCTCATCTCTGTAAGTAATACCTTCAATAACCGATTCGAATTTGATTTTACCGGTGGCTTCTGCTACGATTACGTTGTTGAATGGATCCCATGTGCAAATCACATCGCCTTTGGCGATTTTTTGACCATCTTTCACATTCAATACAGCTCCGTATGGAATATGCATGGTATTCAACAAACGGTCAGCTTTCACATCAACGTTTCTAATTTCACCTGTACGTCCGATAACCACTGAGATTTTCTTTCCTTCGTTGTTCTCTGTGTTAACAGTACGAAGCCCATCAAACTGAAGGGTACCGTCAAATTTAGCCAACAAAGAAGATTCAACAGAGGCAGATCCTGCCACACCACCCACGTGGAAAGTACGAAGGGTAAGCTGTGTACCCGGCTCACCAATTGACTGAGCCGCAATGATACCTACAGCGTCTCCGCGTTGAGCGATAGAGCCAGTAGCAAGGTTTTTACCATAGCAATTCACACAAACGCCACGCTTGCTTTCGCAGGTAAGCACCGAACGAATTTCAACGGTTTCAATTCCTGTGTCTTCAATTTTCTTTGCAATGTCATTGCTTATTTCTTCACCTGCTTTAACGATTACTTCATCGGTTAAAGGGTGAACAACATCATATAAGGAAGTTCTTCCCTCGATTCTGTCGCTAAGCGGTTCAATAATATCTTCATTGTCTTTCAATGCAGAAGTTGCAATACCTCTAAGTGTTCCGCAATCTTCGTCATTGATTACAACATCCTGCGCAACGTCCACCAATCTTCTTGTTAGGTAACCCGCATCGGCTGTTTTAAGGGCCGTATCTGCAAGACCTTTACGAGCACCGTGCGTAGAGATGAAGTATTCCAATACACTCAAACCATCTTTAAAGTTGGCAAGAATTGGATTCTCGATAATTTCACTTCCTGATGATCCTGATTTTCTTGGCTTAGCCATCAAACCTCTCAAACCGGCAAGCTGCTTAATCTGTTGCTTACTACCACGGGCTCCAGAATCCAACATCATATAAACAGAGTTGAATCCTTGCTTATCAGTAGCCAATTCACGAATGAGGGTTTCAGTTACCTTGGTATCCACACGACTCCAGATATCAATAATCTGATTGTATCTTTCATTGTTGGTGATTAAACCCATATTATAACTTTCCCAAACTTCAGCTACTTCGCCCTGAGCGGCTTCAACTAACTCTTCTTTAACAGCTGGGATGATTAAATCATTAATGTTAAAAGACAAACCTCCACGGAATGCCATTCTAAATCCAAGTGTTTTAATGTCATCAAGGAATTTTGCAGTGATAGGTACACTTGTCCATTTGATGATATCACCAATAATTTCTCTTAATGCTTTTTTAGTTAAAAGTGCGTTTACAAAACCAACCTCTTTGGGAACAAACTGGTTGAAGATTACACGTCCTACAGTAGTTTCAATCAACTTGAATGTTAATGATCCATCTGCATTACGATAGTTTGCTTTTACTCTAATGTTTGCATGAAGATCAATTTGCTTTTCATTGTAAGCTATGATTACTTCATCAGTAGAATAAAACGCTTTGCCTTCTCCTTTTACGATTTCGTTTCCTATTGTTTTCTTGCCTTTGGTAATGTAATACAAACCTAACACCATGTCCTGAGAAGGAAGGGTGATTGGCGTACCATTCTGCGGGTTCAAAATATTGTGAGAGGAAAGCATTAGCAACTGAGCTTCCAAAATAGCAGCATTGCTCAAAGGAACGTGAACCGCCATCTGATCTCCATCGAAATCCGCATTGAATGCAGCTGTTACCAATGGATGCAAGTGAATTGCCTTACCTTCAATCAACTTAGGCTGGAATGCCTGAATAGACAAACGGTGAAGTGTAGGGGCTCTGTTCAACATTACAGGGTGGCCTTTCAAAATATTTTCAAGAATATCCCAAATGATAGCTTCTTTTTTATCCACTAATTTGCGGGCACTCTTAACAGTTTTAACTATACCTCTTTCAATGAGTTTGCGAATGATAAATGGCTTAAACAATTCAGCAGCCATATCTTTAGGCAAACCACACTCATGCATTTTCATTTCAGGACCTACCACAATAACCGAACGACCAGAATAGTCAACACGCTTACCCAATAGATTCTGACGGAATCTACCTTGTTTACCCTTAAGTACATCACTCAAAGATTTCAATGCTCTTCCCCCCTCAGCTTTTACAGCATTAGATTTACGGCTATTGTCAAACAAAGAATCGATAGATTCTTGCAACATTCTTTTTTCATTACGCAAGATGACTTCTGGCGCTTTGATTTCCAACAAACGCTTCAAACGATTGTTACGAATAATCACACGACGATAAAGATCATTCAAATCAGAAGATGCGAATCTTCCTCCATCTAACGGAACCAATGGCCTCAATTCTGGTGGAATTACAGGAATGTATTGCATAACCATCCATTCAGGACGATTTAGAATTCTGGTATTGGCTTCACGGAAACTCTCTACAACGCTCAAACGCTTTAAAGCATCTGCTTTTCTTTGTTGAGATGTTTCAGTAGCTGCGGCATTTCTTAAATCAAAACTTAATTGATCCAGATCAAGACGCTCAAGCAAAGCGTGAACTGCTTCAGCACCCATTTTAGCGATGAATTTATTTGGATCTTCATCTGGCAGCATTTGATTTTCCTTTGGCAACTCATCAAGGATGTCAAGGTATTCTTCTTCGGTAAGGAGATCAGCATAATTCTGACCTTTTTCCGCTCTAGCACCAGGTTGAATAACTACAAATCTTTCATAGTAAATGATGGTTTCCAATTTCTTGGAACTCATTCCCAATAAATAACCGATTTTATTCGGCAATGATTTGAAATACCATATATGAACAACAGGAACTACCAATTTGATATGACCCATTCTTTCACGACGAACTTTTTTCTCCGTTACTTCCACACCGCAACGGTCACAAACAATACCCTTGTAACGGATACGCTTGTATTTACCGCAAGCACACTCATAATCCTTAACCGGTCCGAAAATTCTTTCACAAAACAAACCATCTCTTTCTGGTTTGTAAGTACGGTAATTGATGGTTTCCGGCTTGATCACTTCGCCGTAGCTCCTATCCAAAATGGTATTGGGAGAAGCCAAACCAATGGTAATTTTAGAAAAACTTGACCTTGGACGATTTTCTTTTTTGAATGCCATATTTGTCTATTAATAAAAGTTAATTGTTGTTGTTAGCTTGATGAAAATTTAAGCGAGTGTTTACTCAAATTTCAAGTCGAGACCCAAACCTCTCAATTCATGTACAAGTACATTGAAGGATTCTGGAATTCCAGCTCTTGGAATATTTTCTCCTTTAACAATTGCTTCGTAGGTTTTTGCTCTTCCGATGATATCATCAGATTTGAGTGTAAGCAATTCCTGAAGAATGTTGGAAGCACCATAAGCCTCGAGTGCCCATACCTCCATCTCTCCGAAACGCTGACCACCAAACTGTGCTTTACCACCAAGAGGCTGTTGTGTAATAAGACTGTACGGTCCGATAGAACGGGCGTGCATCTTATCATCCACCATGTGGTGAAGCTTAATCATATAAATGATACCAACAGTTGCTTTTTGGTCAAAGCGATCACCTGTTTCACCATCAAATAAATAGGTATGTCCGAACTTTGGAAGACCGGCATTTTCAATTTGCTCAGCGATTTCCTCAACAGAAGCTCCGTCGAAGATTGGCGTTGCAAAACGAACACCTAATTTTTCACCTGCCCAGCCTAAAGCTGTTTCATAAATCTGACCGAGGTTCATACGACTTGGTACACCCAGCGGATTCAACACGATATCTACAGGTGTTCCATCCTCAAGGAAAGGCATATCTTCCTGACGAACGATCTTAGCAACGATACCCTTGTTACCGTGACGACCTGCCATCTTATCACCTACTTTAAGCTTACGCTTAACAGCAAGGTAAACTTTAGCCAGTTTTAATACACCTGCAGGTAGTTCATCTCCGATTGAGATGTTGAACTTCTCTCTCTTATATCTTCCCAACTCTTCGTTGTATTTGATACTAAAGTTGTGTAACAAAGTATTGATAAGATCATCAGTTTTAGCTTCGCCTGTCCAACCAAGTGGATTAACGTTTTGGAAATCTATCGCAGAAAGATTCTTTGCATTGAATTTTGATCCTTTGCCGATAAGTACCTCACCGAAGTTGTTGCTAATACCTTGACTGGTTTTATCTTTCAAGAGCATTTGAAGCTTGCCGAGCAACAATTCCAATAAATCCTGCTCGTTCTTTTCGTGTGTTTTTTCAATCTTGTCCAACTGAGCTTTCTCCCTCACTTTAGCGTTCTTGTCCTTCTTGGCGCGCTGGAACAATTTCTTATCAATAACCACACCTTCGGTACCACTTGGTGCTTTCAAAGAAGCATCTTTTGCATCACCAGCCTTGTCTCCGAAAATCACACGTAACAATTTTTCTTCCGGAGTTGGATCACTTTCACCTTTAGGGGTAATTTTACCTATAATAATATCACCTTCCTTGATGTTAGCACCAATTCTGATGATACCATTCTGATCAAGATCTTTAGTTGCTTCCTCACTTACGTTAGGAATATCTGGAGTCAATTCTTCTTCTCCAAGCTTGGTATCTCTTACTTCTGTCTCAAACTCACTGATATGGATAGACGTAAATAAATCTTCTTTAACTACTTTCTCGTTGATTACAATCGCATCCTCGAAGTTGTAACCTTTCCAAGGCATGAAAGCCACCTTAAGGTTTCTACCCAAAGCAATTTCTCCTCCTTTGGTTGCATAACCTTCGGTAAGGAAATCGCCATGAGAAACTTTTTGACCTTTTACTACTGCAGGGCGAAGGTTGATACAAGTCTCCTGATTGGTACGAACGAATTTGGTTAGTTTATACAATTTAAGATCATCTTCGAAACTAACCATTTGCTGTGTTTCAGAACGCTTATAACGTACATGAATTTCATTAGCATCAACATATTCAACAACACCATCCCCTTCGGCATGAATCTGAATTCTTGCATCACGGGCTGCTTTTGCTTCCAATCCGGTACCAACGATAGGCACTTCGGGTTTAATCAAAGGCACAGCCTGACGTTGCATGTTTGATCCCATCAACGCACGGTTGGCGTCATCATGCTCAAGGAACGGAATAAGAGAAGCGCTCAAACCGACAATCTGGTTTGGAGCAACGTCCATATATTCTACTTCTTCTTTATCAAGAATAGGAAAATCACCAGTCTGACGAGATTTGATTCTGTCTTCTATGAAATTTCCTTTGTTATCAATTTCAACATTCGCCTGTGCAATTTTTGCTGTATCTTCTTCTTCTGCACTAAGGAAAGTGATTTTTTTCATATCCACTTTTCCGCTATCAACTTTACGATAAGGAGTTTCGATGAAACCCATATCATTGATTTTAGCGTGAACGCATAAAGTTGAAATCAAACCAATGTTTGGTCCTTCCGGTGTTTCGATGGTACACAAACGACCATAGTGAGAATAGTGAACATCTCGAACCTCGAAACCAGCTCTCTCTCTGCTCAATCCACCGGGTCCAAGAGCGGAAATACGACGCTTGTGCGTGATTTCACTTAAAGGATTGGTTTGATCAAGGAACTGAGACAACTGAGAAGTTCCGAAGAAAGAGTTGATAACAGAAGACAATGTTCTTGCATTGATAAGATCTACCGGAGTAAATACTTCATTGTCACGAACATTCATTCTTTCACGAATTGTTCTGGCCATACGAGCCAAACCAACTCCAAATTGAGCATACAATTGTTCTCCTACAGTTCTAACCCTTCTGTTGCTCAAGTGATCAATATCATCTACCTCGCTCTTACCATTGGTCAATAGAACTAAGTATTTGATGATTGAAATAATATCTTCTTTTGTAAGAACTTTCTTTTCCAAAGGATAATTCAATCCTAATCTGCGGTTGATTTTGTAGCGACCAACTTCTCCAAGATCATAGCGTTTGTCGCTGAAGAACAACTTGTCGATGATACCTCTTGCAGTTTCGTCATCTGGTGCATCTGCCCCACGAAGTTGCTTGTAGATATGTTGAACGGCTTCCAACTCACTGTTAGAAGTATCTTTATTTAAGGTGTTGTAGATGATGGCATAATCACCGCTAACTTCTTCTTTTTGAACGAAAACACTTTTGGTTTCCATTTCAAGAATGAGCGAAATGTTCTTTTCATCAAGAACACTGTCTCTTTCAAGGATCACTTCGTTTCTTTCCAAGGAAACTACCTCACCGGTATCTTCATCTACGAAGTCTTCTACCCAAGTACGAAGAACCCGTGCTGCTAATCTTTTGCCTGCATTCTTTTCAAGTGTTTTTTTATCAGCTTTAATTTCATCAGCCATACCAAACAACTCAAGAATGTCCTTGTCTGTTTCGTAGCCGATAGAACGCAATAAAGTTGTAACAGGGAATTTTTTCTTACGATCGATGTAAGCGAACATCACATTGTTGATGTCAGTAGCAAATTCCATCCAGGCACCTTTAAAAGGAATCACTCTTGCAGAGTAGATTTTAGTACCATTCGGGTGCACAGATTGACCGAAGAAAACGCCCGGTGAACGGTGAAGCTGACTTACTACTACCCTTTCAGCGCCATTGATAACGAAAGTACCTCTTGGCGTCATGTAAGGAATGTTTCCTAAAAACACATCCTGAACGATGGTTTGGAAGTCAACGTGCTCTTCATCGTTACAACTTAAACGCAATTTCGCCTTAAGCGGAACCGCATAAGTCAAACCTCTTTCAATACATTCATCAATAGTGTAACGTGGAGGATCAACGAAGTAGTCAAGAAATTCCAGCACGAAAATGTTTCGTGTATCCGTAATCGGGAAATTTTCTTTGAACACGCGGAAAAGCCCTTCCACATTGCGTTTGTCGGGAGTGGTTTCCAGCTGAAAGAAGTCCCTGAAAGATTGAATTTGAATACCAAGTAAATCCGGTTGCTCCGTCATCAATTCAACTTTTCCAAAATTGTGACGAGCAGCGGCTGTAGTTTTTGTTGCAGACATATGTAATTTAGAACGTTTTAGTGTGGGGTCTTTAATATTAAGGTTGGGGCATGCGCCACCATACCTAAATTAAAGGACGGCGAAGTTAAAGAAATAACTTGAGATTCAATGAAATAATAATCAGATTTTCAGCAAATTGGTAAGATTTTTGATGATGACACAAAATGTCGTTTTTATCCTCTGCTTCCTCTTCTGAAAAAAGCATTTCCAATCCTTAGATTTTAGTAATTCAGCAGGCTTACAGGCATATTTAATGATACATTTAAAATATACGTAACCAGCTTATTTCAAATGTTTTAGAAAACTGACTTAAGGTCATAAAAAAAGCCCGGAGAACCGGGCTTTGAAGTTATTTGTAGTGAATATTAGTTGATTTCTACTTCAGCACCTGCTTCAGTCAACTTGGCTTTCAAGTCTTCTGCAGTTGCTTTATCAACTCCTTCCTTAACTGGTTTTGGAGCGCCATCTACAAGGTCTTTTGCTTCTTTAAGACCAAGTCCGGTCAAATCTTTAACGATTTTAACCACAGCTAATTTGTTGGGTCCACCGCTCTTAAGAATAACATTGAAAGATGTTTTTTCTTCAGCAGCAGCAGCACCACCACCATCGCCGGCACTTACTATAACTGCAGCAGCAGCTGGTTCGATACCATATTCAGTCTTTAAAAACTCAGCTAATTCTTGAACTTCTTTTACTGTCAAGCCTACTAGGCTTTCAGCTAATGATTTTACATCTGCCATTTTGATTGAATTTTTGCCGCCTTCATTGTAATTTACTCCGGCGGAGATTAAAAAAATTGTTTGTTGCCTTTTGGTTACCGTCCGGCCAGGTATTATTTTATTGATAATTATGCTTCGGGAGCAGTTTCAGGAGCAGCGGCATCAGCTGATGGTGCTTCTGGTGTTGCTTCTTCTGCGGCAGGAGCCTCTGGTGTGGCTTCAGCTGCAGGAGCTTCAGCAACAGGTGCCTCTGCTGCAGGTGCTGCAGTTTCTGCAACAGCAGCAGCTGGTTCCTCTTTCTTAGCGTTGTCTTTGTTTTCAAGCGCACCCAACACTCTTTGAATTGGCGACTGCAACAATCCGATGATTTCTCCAATAAGCTCATTCTTGGTTTTGATTTGCGTAAGTGCTTTCAATTGTTTGTCACCTACGAAAACATCGCCGTTGATGAATGCAGCCTTCAATTCAGGTTTTTCCTGGTTGTTTTCTTTGCGGAAACCGCTGAGAATAACAGCTGGATCCTTTGGATTTTCACTGAACATCAAAGCTGTAACCTTGTGCAAAGAATCGTATACGCCTGCATACTTTTCTGCATCAAGACTTTCCAATGCTTTTTTGATCAAAGTGTTTTTAGCTACTTTCATTTCCACTTGTTTGCTGAAGCAAACGCTGCGGAGTTTTCCTATTTGTTCTACAGTCAGACTTTCGGTGTCTGTGATGTAGAAGTTGTTGTATTGAGAGAATTTGCCTTTCAGCAATTCAATCACTTCGTTTTTCTCTTGCTTTGTCATAACAAATATTTTTTCCCGGGATGGTTACCCAAGCGATGGAGATTTAGTTTTGAAAAGATTTGGTATCCACTGCAATACCCGGACTCATAGAGCTTGCCATGCTTACTCCTCTTAGGTAGGTTCCTTTAGCGCTTGCAGGTTTTAATTTGATTATGGCGTTCACGAATTCAAGTGAATTTTCAGCAATTTTCTCAGGAGAGAAACTTACTCTTCCAATTGATGCGTGAATGATACCCACTTTATCAACCTTGAAAGCGATTTTACCGCCCTTAAGGTCGTTTACGGCACCTGCCACATCGTTGGTAACGGTACCAGTCTTTGGGTTTGGCATAAGGTTACGCGGCCCCAAAACTTTACCTAACTTACCGATTTTCGGCATGACTGCAGGAGTTGCTACAATCACATCAATATCAGTCCAGCCTCCTTCGATTTTTGTAATGAATTCATCCAGCCCTACGTGATCAGCTCCGGCTGCTTTTGCTTCAGCTTCTTTATCGGGTGTACAAAGCACAAGCACTTTTTTCGTTTTACCGGTACCGTGAGGTAATGATACTGTACCGCGGATTGCTTGATCTGCTTTCTTTGGATCAACACCCAAACGAACGTGCAAATCAACTGAACTATCAAATTTGGTAGTATTTATTTCTTTAACCAGGGATGAAGCCTCCTTAAGCGTATAAGCTTTATTGGCGTCAACCTTAGCGTTTGCTATTTTTCTTTTTTTAGAGATCATGATAAAAAAATTTTATGTTCCGGAAACCGAAACAGGTTGACGATTAATTGTTATCCCAAGGTGCTTTTCCTTCAACGGTTAAGCCCATACTGCGAGCAGTACCGGCAACCATGCTCATTGCGCTGTTAAGCGTAAAGGCGTTAAGGTCTGGCATTTTATCTTTTGCAATTTCTTCAATTTGAGACCATGTAACCTTTCCTACTTTGGAACGGTTTGGCTCCTTACTTCCGCTGGAGATTTTCGCAGCGTCCATCAACTGAACAGCAGCAGGTGGTGTCTTGATGATAAAATCGAAGGATTTGTCTGCATACACTGTGATCAACACAGGTAAAACTTTTCCGGGTTTGTCTTGGGTTCTGGCATTAAATTGCTTACAGAACTCCATGATGTTGATACCCTTGGAACCAAGCGCCGGTCCGATCGGAGGCGCTGGATTGGCTTGTCCGCCCTTACATTGGAGCTTCACATAGCCGGTGATTTCTTTAGCCATTTTGTTTTGTTTTTTGGTGATAGCGTTCTGAAAATTTCCAGAACTCCCAAATTCATCCATTGCGGATAAATTCTTATAAAGAACTAATTGGGAGTGCGAAATTACGACTAACTAACCTTTTTTCAAAAAAAAAGCCCCGAAAAATTCGGAGCTTTTCAAAAGTAATTGCTGTATTAATTATTTATGCTATTTTTTCAACCTGCATATAGCTCAATTCCACAGGGGTAGCACGACCGAAGATTTTAACCTGAACACGAAGTTTCTTCTTTTCGTCGCTTACCTCTTCTATAACACCGTTAAAGTCGTTGAAAGGCCCATCAATAATTTTGATAGTTTCACCAACGATGAATGGTTCGCTCATAGTAACGCCGCCTATGTCACTCATCTCATCCATTTTACCGAGCATTTTGTTGACTTCAGACTTTCTTAGACAAATGATATTGCCTTTAGAACCTTTCCCATCGGTAAGAAAATGCATAACATTGCTGATGTTGCTTACATGCTGAATGATATCATCACTGAGCTTATTGTCGGCAACTTCCATCATAATATAACCGGGATAGAAGTTTCTTTCACGCATCACTTTCTTTCCGTTCAAAACTTTATAAACCTTTTCAACAGGCAGAAAAATTTGTTTAATAACCTTATCCCATCCGTTTCTGATGATGTCTTTGTCGAGGTATTCCTTCACTTTACGCTCTTTACCACTTACAACTCTGAGAACGTACCATTTGGATTCCTTTTCCGCTTTTCCCGACTTTTCAATTGGCAATAATTCTTCCATGTGTTATTTGAATAAGGAGTAAATAAATTTCATAGAGCCATTGGCGATAAAATCCATTAATGCAACGATGGCGGTAATGAATAGTGTTGAACCCAACACAATCATAGTAGACTGTTGCAGGTTTTCCCATTTTGGCCAACTAACTCTTTCTGTTAATTCCTGATAGGATTCTTTCAAAAAAACCGAAAATTTGTTCATAGTATCAATTTGAAAATTTGAAAATTGTTGGTTTCGGCTTTTAATCGTTTTAACTATAGTGCAAAATCGATGAAAAAAACCAAAATTTCAACATTATTTCGCACGGGCACTAGGATTCGAACCCAGATCAAAGGTTTTGGAGACCCGTATGCTACCGTTGCACCATGCCCGTAGAAAGCTAAAAGCTATCCCAATATGTTCAGGACAGCTTTTAGTTTTGTTATCGTAAAGATAAATGTTATCTTTTACATTCAGCTTATGCTTTCGCAAATGCTTACTTAATGATCTCAGTAACCTGACCTGCACCCACTGTACGACCACCTTCACGAATAGCGAATTTCAATCCTTTCTCCATCGCGATAGGCTGAATGAGTTTAACAGTTAAGTTGGTATTATCACCAGGCATAACCATTTCAGTTCCTTCATTAAGTGTTACTTCTCCAGTTACATCCGTAGTACGGAAGTAGAACTGAGGACGGTATTTGTTGAAGAATGGAGTGTGACGTCCACCTTCTTCTTTGCTTAGTACGTAAACCTCACCTTTGAATTCAGTATGCGGAGTGATTGAACCTGGCTTACAAAGAACCATACCACGACGGATTTGAGTCTTTTCAATACCACGCAACAATAAACCTGCATTATCTCCAGCTTCACCTTCGTCAAGCAATTTCTTAAACATTTCAACCCCTGTTACAGTAGAAGCAAGAGGCTTCTCCATTAACCCTACAATTTCAATAGCTTCACCCACTTTGATACG
>Ga0315905_10001089_pt1 | contig 29502 bp, 27 predicted proteins | sample LakEriMetagenome_5_FD_203522 | JGI IMG/M metagenome (GOLD analysis project Ga0315905, IMG submission 203522) | Freshwater fungal communities from buoy surface, Lake Erie, Ohio, United States - Buoy 4 MA121 | ecosystem: Environmental > Aquatic > Freshwater > Lake | place: USA: Lake Erie, Ohio...
TAGCAATTGGTACAGCCACCAGTGTTCCCAGTAAACCCGCAATTTCAAATCCCATTAAAATGGCGATAAAAATCCACAGGGGGTTGAGTCCGATAAAATTACCCATTAGTTTGGGAGCTAATAGATTATCCTTAATTTGTTGCATGATAACTGCCATTGTAGCGACTGGAAATGCTAACCACCAATTTTGAATTAATACTAACATTGTGACTAAACCAATGCCCAAGGTCGCGCCAACAACGGGAATAAGTCCAGAAATACCGATAATAATAGCAAATAACAGGGCAAATGGTACTCTCAAAAATAAGAAAATCGGCGTGAGGGCTATGATCATAAATAGTCCTAGTAATAATTGACTCAGAAAAAAGTTCTGGAAATTTAATTGTAATGACTTGCTAAAGGGGATACCAATATTTGATGGTAGAAGATTGATTAGTCCAGTCCAGACGCGATCGCCATATATTAACATATAAAAGGCGAGAACAATAACTAATATGACATTGAGTATTACTGATAATAGCGTTCCCGCAAATCCTACAGCCCCTGAAGCTATTTGCTGAACTAAGTTCTGTATATTAGCATTGATTTGATTTGTCACCAATTTTAAATCTATAGATAACCGCCTTTGCTTCGCTAACATCTCTAAATTATCGAAATTGGCTTGACTAGTCGCTAACCAATCTGGTATTTTGTTCAAAAGTTGAATGGTTTGATCAATCAACATTGGTACAAGAGTAACACCTAAAACTATAAATAAAGTTAAAGTAAGTAGTAAAACAATAATTACTGCTTGAGTGCGTTTAATTCTAATATTTTCAAATAACTTGACTGGATAATTCAGTAAAAAAGCCAGAATAGCAGAAATACTCAGGATAGTCAGGGGATTTTGAAAAAAATGAAATAATACAGACATCAACCAGATATTGAGAGCAATAATTGGTCCACTGAGTCCATAAATTAACAAAGTTTGCAGAGGGGCAAAACGGCGCATCTGATTTAATGTATAAATAGGGGGCTTCAGGGGCTTGCAGGGCAGGGTGGCGTAATTCCTATTCCCTATTGTCCAAAAAACGTACTAATTTTGATCATAGAATGTTTTCCCCAATACTAATATACGCTGAATCTAAATCGTGAGAAAATAAAAATGATAGATAAGAGCATTGCTGATCTTCGTAAAGACTACACCCTAAAAGATTTAAATGAAAAAGAAATTGACCCAGATCCATTTATACAATTTAAAATCTGGTTTAACCAGTCCGTAGCAGCCCAACTACCTGAACCTAATGCTATGACTTTGGCTACCTGTACACCTGATGGTAAGCCTTCGGCAAGAATGGTACTACTCAAGGATATTGACGAACGAGGTTTTGTATTATTCACTAATTACAAGAGTCAAAAAGGACAAGAAATATCAGTAAATCCCCAGGCGGCTTTGGTTTTTTGGTGGGCTGAACTAGAACGTCAAGTCAGAATTGTGGGGACTGTCGAGAAAATTTCCTCAGCACAGTCTGATAGCTATTTTGAAGTGCGTCCACCCTTCAGTCGTTTGGGTGCTTGGGCTTCTAATCAAAGTCAAGTTATTGCCAATAGAGATGTATTAGAAGCACAATTAATAGAATTTCAGCGTCAATATGAAAATCAAGAAGTACCTCGACCTCCTCATTGGGGGGGGTTTCGAGTTATTCCCCAGGAAATTGAGTTTTGGCAAGGAAGATCCAGCCGCTTACATGATCGGTTGCGATATACTCTCGTAGATAATGGAAATTGGAAAATCGAGCGGTTATCACCTTAATTTTAGATTCCCGATTTCTCCAAGCAGTCGGGAATCTTTTTATGCAACTTCATAATGCCAGCCATCAAAAATGATTTAATATTCCTATAGAAAGATACTGATCAAAGCAAAAAACGATGATTATTGATTAATAATTCCTGAGAAGTTACCTGGCAAAATTATGTTAGATATTTGTTGCTTAAAGTACAGACAGAATAAAATGTCATTAATTATTATAAACAGAACTTATCAAAGAGACCGAAATTTGTAAATATAGCAGTGATCAGGGCAATTAAAACAGCGGAAAATTTTTAAATACTGATCAGACAGAGGTTTTAAAAGTTTACTACTGATTGGCATACTATTTGTGTTTTTTTTTGTGAAATTTCAATAGTTTTTAATACAATCCCTTCATTTTATGCGAATTATACATATACTGAATCATATCCAAGAAATCGGTAATGGTATCGTGAATGTAGCTGTTGATCTAGCTTGTTTACAATCCCAAGCCGGTGATGATGTAGCCGTAATTTCAGCCGGGGGGGAATACGAAAAATTATTAAATAAATTCGGGGTTAAACACTATACAATAAACCAAAATCGCCAGCCAATAAACATCATCAAAGCGGCGCTAGGTTATCGGAAAATTGTGGCAGAATTTCAGCCAAATATAGTTCATGCTCACATGATGACTGGTGTGGTTTTAGCAAGTGCATTGAGGTGGGGAAATGGATATAATTTAGTGGCTACCGTCCATAATGAATTTCAACGTACTAGTGTATTAATGGGTTTAGCTGACCGAGTAATTGCTGTTAGTAAAGCCGTTAAAAATTCGATGGTAAAACGGGGAATTTCTGAAGCGAAATTACGAGTAATTTGTAATGGAACTTTGGGTAGTCCTCGGACTAGGAAAATCTCCGATTATCAACCTTTAAATTTACACCGTCCTGCGATTGTTACTGTAGCGGGAATGTACAAACGTAAGGGAATTACTGAGTTAATTGCGGCTTTTGAGGAAGTTGCTCAAAATTTTCCCACAGTCAATTTATATCTAGTAGGAAATGGCCCAGATAAACAAATATTTGAAGCTCAAGCTCAAGCAACGGACGTTAGTGATCAAATTCATTTTGTTGGATTTTGTCCCGAACCACAACGTTATTTACTAGCCTGTGATATTTTTGTCTTAGCTTCCCACCGTGATCCTTGTCCCTTGGTGCTTTCAGAAGCGAGGGAAGCTGGGTTAGCTATTGTAGCTACTGAGGTAGACGGGATTCCAGAGGCGTTAGATAATGGGAAAGCGGGAATGTTAGTTCCGGCTGAGAATAGCCATAAATTGGCTGAAGCATTAATAAGACTATTGAGTAATAAAGATATACTTCAAGAATGGAAAAATCGGGCGCAAGAAAACTTAGAATGGTTAAATGTTGCTCGTGTACATCAAGAAACATTAGCTGTGTATCATGAGTTCGCTTTTCAGGAAACTTTTTCAACCTATACACAACCTGATTAATAATGGTAACAGCAGGGAAGAATAAACAGGGTAAGTCTGAAAATAGACCATAAGATGTTGATATCGCCAATTTTTATCTACCCAATGGAGGAATCAAGATACATCTAATAAATACTAAATAATTAAATATTCCGATCACCTGACGAACTTTAACAGCACATTCCTTTGTTTGCATTATACAAGCAAGGGATTTTTTTTATAAATTTTGAAATGATACTAATTTGATAGAATAATCAGCAATTTATATATCTAAAGGGGGACTGGATTAAACCACTTTAAAGATTATATATTAAATAGCCCGATTACCCTACCGGACTTTAGCTCCAAGTCCTCTTTTGTCATTACCCGACAAGAGAGGTTTTATTTACTTTTGAATATTGATCATCTAGATGATCACAAAAAAAGTAAGAAAAAATTAGGTTTTCTAGTGTCATTTTATTAATCGTTAGTCATTAGTCATTTTTAAAACTTATATATTGTTATATATTGAGAAAAATTGTTTACTTATGAGAAATATCCCGCCCATAATGATGAATATTAGTGTTATTTTTCCTCCCGGAACTAGGGTTTGATGGTTACTATGGAAAAATTCTGGTTTTTGACTTTGTTTCCAACTCATTAATGCTGGCATAATTCCTGCTAAAATAGAAGTACTAAACGTACCTGTGTATTCTAAAGCTTGGAAAAATATGGTGGGATTAAATGTTCCTAAACTTAAAGGTGGAAGTAATACCAAGGAATAAAGAGGTAAACGAGAAATTTCGCTTTTAGTGATTAAAGAAATATCTTTAAAAAAATCTGTTAACCCGTAGGTAATACCAATAAATGATGTGACAATAGCAAATTCCGAAAAAATTGATAATAACATTGCGAACCATTCTCCAGAAGCACCATTGCGGAGGATTTTTAATGGGTCAAATATCCTCTCATGTCCTGGACTAAGTTGTATAATATCTGGAGTCACGCAACCTAAAATAACTGCATTCCAAGCTAAAAACATCAAGAGTGGAATCACAGAACCAAGAATAATAGATTGACGAATTTTGGGAATATCTCCTTCTAATTGAGTTACCACCAGCGGGATAACAGAATGGTAGAACATGGCCACATATATAACAGCAAGAGAACCACCAATAGCAGTCCAATTTTGCACTAAGAATTGAGAGCTTTGGATTTGGCTTCCTCCTAATAATAATAAACCCACAAAGGCTATGAGTAAAATAATTGTAAATATCTCATTTAATTTTTCAATAAAGTTATTTTTTCCCCAATAAATCATACTACCAAATATCAGGAAAAAACTCACTGTTCCTGCCCAGTGAGGTAAAATATTTTCTAACTTCCAAACTTGGTTAACTGTCGTTGTTAAAACTTCTCCACCTTTAGTCATATATGCCACTAACAAAGCATAGTGATTAAATAAATATGCAACTCCAGCAATTCTCGCTCCGACTTTACCAAGAATCTTTTCTACTATTGCTAATAAGCCTAAGTGGGGAATACCCTCAACTCGCATGATATTTAAAGTCACTTCTGCAATTATTAAACCAGATATTAAAGTATAAAACCATACAAAAATAATGGCAATTGTAGATGGTATAATCCCAGATGGTAAGGTTACTGCTGGTAGTCCAATAATTCCAGCCCCAACAGTAGTTCCCACAATTAAAGCTGTATTTCCTAGTACACTACCTGGTTGATGTTGAAATTTATTACCATCAAATTCTAGATGAGAAAATAATCTTGTTACTGCTTTTTGATCTTGTTTTCCTTGTCCAATCATAAACTCAAAACTAGTTGTTGCTATAGATACCGTACTTATGAGATCCACCACGCATCTTATAAGTAATTAAATGAGGCTCTTGATAAAGTTATACATTAACTATACCCTACTTTTGCGTAACATACTTATATTTAATCTGGCCAATGATGCAAAATTTTTTGTTACAACCATTATTTGTAATATATTATATTTACAAAATGATAGTTGTGTCAACTATATATTTAGTATCTTTAGCAAGATGATCTTCTATCTGCGCCAATATTAGGCTAGTTTTAGTGGGTATTTTCTACCTTATCTTTGGTAGAAAAGATTAAATAGTCATTTCATGGCTAGTAAAATTAAAAACAATAAGCCATATTTCTGTCTATTTCTAGAAGAAGTAGGATGATAAATTTGTTGATTTTTGTAAATAAATTTATTGACAGTTTTGCATATAATCAAAATATATCTGCTAAAAGGATTAAAACTGGATTTTTATTTCCTGTTCCCATTACTGAAGATAAACAACCAATGAGAATTTGCGGGTTCGTCTGTTCTACTCATAAAAACGACTACTCCCTATTAACTACTCTGGAGAAGAGATGTATTTAGCACATTCATTTATGAGTGATGAAAAACGACAAAAACATCAACAACCTTTGGTTTTAGCAGTAGAAGATAATGATGATAGTCTACTGCTAATGAGCTATACCCTAGAATTATTAGGTTGTCGATCTATTTGTCAAAAAGAAGGTTCAAGAACACTGTTTATGGCTAAGAAGTATCAGCCTGATTTAATTTTATTGGATATTTTCTTACCGGGTATGAGTGGTTTAGATGTTATTCAATATCTCAAGGGAGAATCATTAACTTGTCATATTCCTGTAGTTGCTGTAACGGTTTTGACTGGAACTGAAGATAAAAAAAGTATTTTCCAAGCTGGTTTTGATGATTACATTAGTAAACCCTATATGATTGAGGAATTAGAAATAATTATTCGACGGTTACTGGGTAGAAAATTTCAGCTATGTTCGGTTTCAAGAATATAGCGAGGGAATAGGGAATAGGGAATCAGGTTCAAAGTCCTTGTATTTTTTAATTAGTAGTAATCAAGTGATTTTGGGTAATCTGACTGTGAATGTGCTACCTTGACCAAGTTGTGAAGAGAGTTCTATTTTACCTCCATGGGCTTCGATAATACATTGTGAAAGATGCAGTCCTAAACCACTACCTGATCTTTTATTCCTTCCCTGGCGAAATCGCTCAAAAATTGTTCCTTGATCTTCGGCTGCAATACCATAACCTGTATCTTGAACTTCGATGATTATTTGACTGAGATGATTGGTTGGGGATAAGGCTTGAAAAATGCGGACTTCTATGCTACCTGTATCGGTGAATTTGATAGCATTAGCAATGAGATTATTGAATACTCGTCTTAATTCTAAGCGATCGCCGTTAACAATTCCTCCATTATTTCCTGTTTGGTTTAATTCGTGGGTATCTAATTTTAAAATTAGGTTTTTCTCAACTGCTAGGGGACTGAGTTCACCCACGACTTCAGTAGCTATTTCTGTTAAGTCGCATGATTCATAGTTTAAATTTTTCTTCCCAGCTTCAAAACGGTAAACTTCTAGGAGAGTATTCACCATTTCTAGGAGATTTTGATTGCTACGAATCATCATCTTAATCGCTTGTTTCATTTCTGGAGAAATCGTACAAAAGACTTCTTGCAAAAACAAATGCAGCATTCTATCAGCAGCTACTAAAGGAGTGCGTAAATCATGGGTAAGACGAGAAACAAAATCTTCTCGCTGTAGTGTCATTTTTCGCTGTTCGTCAATACTGTGTTTTAATCTTAGCAGCGATCGCACTCTTGCTAATAATTCTTCTGTGTCAAAGGGTTTGCGAATAAAATCGTCAGCACCCGCATCTAAACCTTCCACAACACTAGATTCATCAAAAGCTGTTAATAGCAAAATCGGAATATAGTTTATTTCTGGATTATTACGGATTCTTCGCGTCACTTCATAGCCATTTATTCCCGGCATCATTACATCTAAAATAATTAGATCCGGTGGAAATTCTACCACGTTTTTTAAAGCTGCTTGACCATTAGCAACTGAATCAATATGATATCCTTCATCCTCTAAAATTGCTTCTACTAAAATCAGATTATCTTTAGTATCATCAACGGACAAAATTCGATCTTTCTTGAGAATAGTCATAATTAATCAACCTTTTAATTAATCATCTACAATTTCAAATTGGGAGAATTTATTGATGCTTTCCTATGGGAATATATGGAATGAAAATGATGCTGATGAGTACGAGAAACTACATTACCTAAATCGGCTATCAAATTTATTTTCCGTGGTAATTCTATTTTAAACATTGAACCGACTCCCAACTTACTTTCGATATATATTTTTCCTCCCATCATACGTACTAATGAATCAACAATAGCTAAACCCAATCCTGCACCAGAATATTTACGGCTAATCCCTTGATCAACTTGATGAAATGCCGCAAAAATATTTTGAAAATCTTGAGTAGCAATACCAATTCCTGTATCTTCTACAGCAATTGTAACTCTATTTTGATGTATTTCTTTGATTTCTACGAAAATATTTCCAGATTCTGTAAACTTAATGGCATTAGAAAGCAAATTCATTAAAATTTGCCGTAATCTGACTGCATCATTAAATACTAATTTATTGTTTATATCTCCTTTGACTAGCAAAGATAAATTCTTGGCTTCAGCTAAAGAACGGATTTCTTTGACTGTATTACTAACAACTTCTGATAAATCGAATATTTCTGGCTTGAGTTCTAATTTACCGGCTTCTATTTGGGAAAAGTCGAGAATTTCATCAAACAACATTAGTAATTTCTTACCATTCTTGAAGATGCGTTCTATCATGTCCATTTGCTGATTTGTTAAATTCCCAAATTTAGGACGTAATAAAATTTGAGAAAATCCAATAATCGCATTCATGGGGGTTCGCAATTCATGGGATATCGTCGCTAAAAATAATGATTTTAACCTTGATATTTCCAAAATTGCTAGTTTTTGTTGCTGAATTTGTTGCTGTTGTTTTGCCAATTCTTTACCCTTAATATTTAGCTCTTCTCGACTTTCTTTAAGTTGTTGATTTGCTAACTCTAACTGCATTTGGGTGCGGTGAATACGAATTGCACTTCTCAAAATTTGGGCTATGGTTTGTGAAGATAATGTAGATTTGATCAAATACTCACTAGCACCTGCTTTGATACAATCTCCAGCTATTGCCTCATTTCCTGAATTTATCAAAATTACTAAAGGAACTTTGATGGCTGAAGAATTTATTTTGTGAATTAATGTTAAGCAATCTTGATTTCGTAAATGATAGTCGAGAAATATACAATCATAGTGATTATTAATCAGAGCCGAGAGCGCGTGATGGCTATCTTTGACTTCATCAAGTTCTATACTAATTCCTGTTTCCCTCAAAGCTAGATTTAATAGCACACGCTCTACTTCATTCTCTTCTACAACTAAAATTTTTAGCGTTTCTTCCATCGATTTTTATTTTCACTGTAGTAAAATCAAATACTTTATCTAGTTGAAAACATTGTAAATTAGCAATTAGTTAACTGTCTTCACCCATTAGTGAGAATTGTATGGAAACATTGTGTACCAAAAGCCTCCATAATATTACTTAAATAAGTAATATGTCTCAATAAAAATCACTCTGCTAAGTATATATTTTGATAGCACTTAGGTTAAAAGTCTTTGCAAATCTGAGTTTTATTTATCCTGGACGGAAACATATCACTCAGGCTAAGAAAAGCTATAACGCGCAGTTCTACCATATACACTGGATTACCCCCTACCGATTAAATGCTATATCTAGTCAATTGCAAATTTAGGAATCATGCTTAAACTGTAATTTTTCGGATTTGTCTCAATAATTTCATTTGTTTTGGGAAAAATATCTATATATCTTTAGCTAGATTTTGACGACGATTGAACTACAAATATTGGCAATTTATTACTCCTCTAGATAGATGTTAACTGGCAACGGGATCATCTACCTGGCGTGCCTGTGAATATAAGTTAGATGAATATTAAGTAAAAACTCATATTTACAATATCTTAAATAAACTCTGTGCATAGGCCAGCTAGTATCATAACCTAGACGGATATATCTTTAGATAGATTTTTACACCTATATTGACTTATCTTAACTATAAGAATTGATCATTTATTATTTCTCCTGGTAGATGTTCATTGGTGACAGAATCATCTATCCTAAGTCTGGGTGACTGAAATAAGTTAAATGAAATTTTGATCTGAGAAATAGTTTTGATTAGTGTTTCTGTGCAAAAATAGTTACTTAGTAAAAAGGCTCAAAATCTCAGTAAACAAGCTTTTTACCTTCCACCTCCTGTCTCCTGGTGCTACAGGGAAGCAATCCGATTATCATGGGTGTAACAATGAATGAAATTAGTATTATATTGATTGAAGATCATGATTTAACCCGTATGGGACTGAGAACCGAATTGCAGTCACATAGCGGCTTTAAAGTGATTGGTGAGGCGGCCAATGCGACTGTTGGCTTAAAACTTTTAGAAACGATGAAACCAGATGTGGCTGTGATAGATATCGGTTTACCTGATATGGACGGAATCGAACTAACACGCAAATTTAGACGTTATCAGGCTGAAACAGGACAATCACAGACAAAAGTTCTGATCCTGACCATGGATAATACAGAAGATGCTGTCTTGGCGGCTTTCGCTGCGGGAGCAGATTCTTATTATATGAAGGAAACAAGTATTAATAAATTTACGGAAGCGGTACAAGTCACTTTTCGTGGTAACTCTTGGATTGACCCGGCGATCGCTAATCTGGTATTAAGAAAAGTACGCCAGGGTAGCTCTGGTGATAATCAATCATCCGATAAGCCGAAAACTGTAAAAATCGAGGCTTTGGAAACAGAATATGAACAAGTTTTAGAAACCTACCCCCTCACCCAACGGGAACTGGAAATTTTAGAATTGATTGTGGGTGGTTGCAGTAATGGACAAATTGCAGAAAAACTATATATTACCGTAGGAACGGTAAAAACTCATGTTCGCAATATTTTAAACAAACTCTGTGCTGATGATCGTACTCAAGCAGCAGTTCGGGCTTTACGTTCTGGCTTGGTAGCTTAATCAGTTTACCAATCTTTCCTGTAAACATTCTGCAATCCTTTGTGCTGCACCGGCAAGTCCCATACGCTGTAACCCGTTTTTAGCAATGTCATGCAAAAGATCAGGATTTTTCAGTAGAGACTGCATGGCTGGTAACACCTGAGATGGTTGATTAACTAAAGTTAGGGATATTCCTAACAGCCGACTTTGGGCTTCTGCAAAAGCGGCGTTATATTGGGGACCACCACCAGGAATAGCAATGGCTGGTTTTCCTAAACCAATGAATTGTTCCGTTGCAGTCCCCGCCATAGCGATGGCCAAATCACCCCAATGTAAACACTCATTATAGGCAGCTTGTGTCAAAATTAGATAAGCATTTTTTTGTTTAAAAGTCAAGCTGTCTGGGTCAGGAATTTGTAAAGGAGATTGATCACAAAGTCGCCAACCTTGAATATGTAAACTTTGAGATAAAATACCACAATCTAAACCAGGAGCGATCGCCCCCAAAAAAATCATTGTTCCAGCACCAGAGAATAAAGAATTTGGTTGTTGTAAACTGGCAACCAGGGCAGATACAGAAACCATGATCATTTCCCAATTATTATAAGCTTCCGGGGCGCGAGAACCGGGCAACAGAGTCACAATCAAAGGACGAATTTGTTCTTTGTGTTCAGCATTACCACGATCAAACCCTGGGCTGCTAAAATTGGTCTTTAACCCATCCATCATCGGATTTCCTGCATCTACAGCCGGAATTGACCACTTTTTTAAGATCTTCGTCGTCAGAGAATCTCTAGGAAAAACAGCCTGACAACGGCTACGACTCATTAACCACCTTTCCCAAGGATGGTAAATTGAACCAGAAAAATTTTCCCACTTTGCGGATTTTGATTTTCGTGGTAATAAACCCGCTTCATCACGCACATAATATTCTGATTTAGCCGTACCCACAAAAGCGTAATTAGCACCACTTGTAGCTGCGAATAACAGGGGGACAATATCCCCCACAGCTAGAATAGCCTTTTGATTCCCTAAGCTTGTTTGTAGCCTCACCCAACGGCGTACAGATTTGATTTGATTCCAGGTTAACTGAATCAAACCACCGCTGACATCACGCATTAGCTCTTTGCTATCCATATAAACAAAACCCCCAGAAGGCATATTCTGTACCTTACCGATTATGGGAACGTTTATTTTTTGATAAGCGTGTCCTTCACCCACTATTGGTAAAACAAAAATATCCGGTGGGGAAGATAATGTTTGTAAAGCCTGGATAATCCGTACAGCAATGATATCTTCTCCATGACCATTGCTTAAAACTAGTAATTGTAAACGAGAATTGGCCATTGACTTGAAAAACACCCTCTAATATTAATTTAGAATATGAATTAACCCTTAACACCACTAGCAGTATCCGTAGGGACAATGTATTTTTGTAAAAACAGAAATAATACTAACACTGGAGTAATCGAAATTACTGAACCAGCAGCCACCAAACGCCAGTCTAAAGAAAAAGTCCCCGCTAACTTAGCAACTCCCAGAGGTAAAGTGTATAAACTTTCATCCTGAATTACAATTAAAGGCCATAAAAAGTCACTCCAAGCGCCAATAAAGACAAAAATAGCCAGAGTAATTAGCGCTGGACGGATAGCGGGTAGCATTACATACCACCATAATCCTAACTCAGAAGTACCATCTAAACGAGCAGCTTCTTCAATTTCCTTGGGTACAGTTATCAGGGCTTGACGTAGTAAAAATATACCGAAAGCAGAAGCTAAACTAGGGAAAATTACCCCTAGATAACTATTTCTCAAACCTAATTGCACCGTCAGAATATATAAAGGAATCATGACGATTTGGAAGGGAATCATAATTGTGGCCACAATAGCAATGAAAATTCCATTTCTGCCCACAAATGATAGTCTAGCTAAGGGATAAGCTGCTAAGGAACAAAACAACAAATTTAAACCGACAGTTAATACAGATACTAGGATACTATTATATAAATAAGTGGCAAAAGGTAGAGATTGCCAGACTTGAGAGAAGTTTTCTAAGGTAGGTTGACTAGGTAATAATTCGGGTGGTGATTGCCAAATATTTTCCGTTGGTGACTTCAGTGATGTGCTAATTAGCCATAACATGGGAAAGAGCATGACTAAAGCGATCGCTCCTAGTATGGCATAAATAAGTAAAGTTTGCAGTCGGGAGTTTTTTAAATTCATCATTTGACGAAGGTGTATTAAGTATCAATTTTGTTTATTATAATTGATCAACTAAAAAATAGACTTGATTTCATAATTAATAATTATACACAGGAATTTGATCTAAAGTTACAAAAAACAAAAAAACAAGATTTCCGACTGGTTAAAAGATCCGGTACTTCTTTAATAATTCAGGTATTTAAGATATGATGAAATCGGAATTTTCAAAAGAAGTAATATTTTCATGAAACTAATTCTGAAAATAGCAGCATTTGTTACTATAATTATTTGTGTCAGTGTTACCTTAGTCTTTGCTCACAAAATTTCCCAAAGTCAGTTAACATCAAAGCCTGAGACTGTCAAAGAATGCGTAAGTGAATTTAATGGAAGTTGTCAGCAACCAAAAATAGCTGTAAATGTGCCATTTATTCCTGATCAGAAATTGGATGATCAACAGCGTTTTTTAACAACAATTGCCAATAAAATTCCCACAGTTCCTGAGATTGATACATTTGAATATACCTTACTACGTTCCTATGGAACAGTATTTATTAATCAAGACTCAGAAATTAAACTACCAGAAAAAGTCATTTTAGACAATGAAATAGAAACCCAATCTTTTCAGGATCAAATCAGTATAGAACTAGTAAATGGCACAGAAGAATGTTATTTACAAAAACGAGCAGCCGCCGCTTTAAATAAAGCCAAAGAGTTAGAAAATATTTCTCTAAAATCTGGTTATGCTGGGGATTGTTTGCGTAATTTTGCCACTAATTTAAGATTTTGGAATAAATACGCAAATAGAGAAACATTAACCCAAGTCAAAGCTGGAAAAGAGACAAAAATTCTTGGTTTAGTTGCACCTCCGGGGACATCACAACATTTGTGGGGATTAGCAATTGATTTACAAATATTAACACCGGCTCAAAAACAGATTTTAAATGAAAATGGCTGGTTTCAAACAGTAGTTAATGATCTTCCCCATTGGACATATTTAGGTTGGAGAGAGGAGGACTTACCGAAATTCGGATTACAACAAAAAATCATCCAAGGAATTAAATATTGGACTACACCAATTTAACTAATTTGTAATTTGCTGATAAAATAGAGATATATTTGAGAATTGGAGCTTTAACAATGAGTTTATTTGATGATTTAAGTCGCTTTTTAGAAAGTCGTCTAGAAGAATTTTTGCGGAATAACCCTCATTTAGAATTAGAAGCACTGTTAGAACAACTACGGGAACAGGAAGAAGACACATTAAAGTTAATTTCTGAGTTACAATTGCAAGAGAAGCGATCGCAAGATGAAATTCTTTCCACAGCCCAAGAAATTCAAAAATGGCATATCCGTATTCAAAAAGCCCAAGCCGCAGGTAGACAAGATCTAATCACTCCAGCCCAACAGCGAGAAGCTGCATTATTGCGGGAAGGAAATCAAATGTGGGGACATATGCAAGGCTTAAAAGAACGCATTACCCAATCACAAGAACTACTTGGGAAAATTCAAAAACGTCGCCAAGAGGTACAAAATAAAGCAGCAGAAATGCAAACAGCCAGAACCAAAGCACAAAGCCAGCAAAAGTTAGAAAATTATGGTTGGAACACTACTAGTAATTCTCAAAGTAATTTTGATGAATTAGAAGATAAATTTCGCCGTTGGGAAACCGAAGATGAGTTAGAAAAACTCAAACGGAAAATGGGGAAATAATTACTAACAATAATATCACAGATTTAGATATCGAATTACTACTTTGTAATCTCCTACCTTAGCGTCTTGGTGCGAAACAAAATTAGGACCTACGCCAGTGTCACAAAAAATTATCATATCATTTGTTTGTAGTCAGGGCTTTAGCCCTGATCTTATTTCCGTATTTGTTTGTAGTCAGGGCTTTAGCCCTGATCTTATTCGTATTTGTTTGTAGTCAGGGCTTTAGCCCTGATCTTATTTCCGTATTTGTTTGTAGTCAGGGCTTTAGCCCTGATCTTATTTCCGTAACGTCCCCAGGAGAGAAACTTTAGTTCTCACTGTAATCTAGAATATTATGCCAGTTGGGTAAGTCCTGAAAATCAATAAGATCATCAAAAATAAAAAATGTGGCTCTGTTAAAAACAAAACCACATTTAAAGAAAATTAAGCTCAAATTAACGAGCTTGGCCGTGAGCGGAAGCCGCATCAATAGGCTTCATCAGATATAATTGTAATAACTGCCAACCATGGGACAAATAAATTGGAAGTTTTTGGAAGAATTGCAGGAATTTAGGAGTATTAGAGTTAGAAATTGCTGCCAATTTTTCATTATTCTGGACGCAAACATCTAAACGTTCATAAAAAGCTGGGTTATCAACATCCAACATCACAGGGAAGACCCTACCGGCGGTTTCATTGGTCTTCTTAATTACATGAATATCATACTCTCGCGCATCTAAGCCCAAAGAAGCATAAAAATCCTTGCGTTGGATATCATTGAGATACATAGTTGCAAATACCGACAACAGGAAAAAGCGACTCCATAGTTTTGCTCTCCAATCATTCAACATTTGCGGCTGCGCTCTCATGATCGCATCAAAGAAATCCCCGTGACGGTTTTCATCTTGACACCAGTTTTCAAAGAAACGGAAAATTGGATAGATCCGATCTTCAGGATGGGATTCTAAATGACGATAAATGGTGATATAACGCCAATAACCGATCTTTTCAGAAAGATAGGTAGCATAGAAGATGAATTTGGGCTTAAAGAACGTATAACTGCGGCTCTTAGTCAAAAACCCTAAATCTAGAGAAAGATTAAAGTCCGACATAGCTTTGTTCAAAAACCCAGCGTGACGGGCTTCATCCCGTGACATCAAGTTAAAGCACTCAGCCAAAAGAGGGCTTTTATCCTTTAAGCGACGGCCGAGTTCCTTATATAACAGGAATCCAGAAAACTCCGCTGTACAAGAACGTTCCAGAAACTCAATGAACAATTGACGAGTTTCACCGTCAATGTGATCCCATGATTGTTCAAACTGAGCATCTCTAACAAAGTGATGACGGTTGTAGTCAACGCGAAATTCTGCCAAAATAGCTTGTAATTCGTCTTCATTGACAGAAATATCCATCCGCGCCATTTCATCGAAATCAGTCGTGTAAAACCTTGGTGTTAAAAGGGTTTCCTTTGCAGGGGATTTAACTCCGGGACGGATTTCGTCAAAGCTTGGTTTTTTGAGAGAGTCTACCATGTTTTGATTTGCTCTTTTATCTTTCTTTTCTTGATTACACCAGAAAGCTGATTCTTATGCTCTCACAAGGTGCAGACGACAACAATTATGATTTTGTATGAGATTCAGTGTAGCAATATCTAGCCCAAAAATGGGTGGATAAATGATTAAGAGTTGCAAAAATCCACAAAAAACGGTTTATATGATATTTGGGTTGCAAAGGAGTTGTGGGGGAATTAACGAACCACAGAGGCACAGAGGACACGGAGGGAAGAGTTAGAGAGAGAGGGCTATGCGTTTGATGCCGTCTTTGAGGAGGGGAACGTTAAAGTTGATGAGGAGTCCTAAATTGCGCTTAGTTATTTTGAGGTAGGAGAGAAGTTGAGCTTCGTGAATAGGGGCTAGGGTTTGCAGAGCTTTTAATTCTACAACTAAACAGTCTGCAACTAAAAAATCTAATCTACCTCTACCTACATCATGTCCTTTATATGTCAAGCTTATTGACTTTTCAACCTCATGATGTATACCCCGAATCATAAATTCAACAACCAGTGCTTCCTTATACACTTCCTCCAAAAACCCAGGACCCAAAACCCGGTGTACCTCAATAGCAGCCCCAATAACCTCCCCCGTAAGCGCATTCATATCCTCTCCCAAACCTCTTACCTCTGTGTCCTCTGTGCTTTCATCACATAATCCTTTGGCTTTTGAGTGTGTGAAGTTTTTTCTTTCCTGACTTTTTTAACGTTCAATCCCACATTCCGCACCCCCTGGTCTCACAATTGGTAATTTTGGATTTTTGAATACTTATGAGGATAATTTTGATACGAAATAGTCTAAATTTTAGGTGGCGATAGCGAAGCGCTGCTGCAAGCAGTTCACCAATCTCAAATCCCCAAACGACCATTTTTCGTTGTGTGACAGTTTAGGGTGCGGAAGGTGAGTTCAATAGGTGTTTCAGCTACATCCATTACCACTACTTCAGGTTGGATCAAATATGGGAATTTGCATAAAAAGGTTGATAAACTTCTTGCAAAAAGATAAGCTTTTTCCTTATATGAGACAAGCGTGTATTAGTTCAAAAGAAGTCCTAAATATTAATGGAGAGAAACTAATGTTAGTAAAACCCAAAAGACTGGTTAACCTTTACGAAGAAAGAATGTTAGAATTTCTGCAAACCTGCATAGATGAAAATTATAAAATTCATACACAGGTAAGCTTATCCCAAATTTGTGAATTAGGCATAGGAGTTGATATAGAACTAAGAAACTTCTTCTTTAGATCCAGTGTAGACGCTCTGATCACAAACAAAGACTATAAACCTTGTTTAGTTGTGGAATTTCAATCTACATATCATGATTCTCATGACACAAGAGAGCGTGATAATAAAAAATTACATTTACTAACCTTAGCAGGAGTTCCCCTAATTTATTCAAGAATTAAAGACTTTGGATTATTACATCTTTACTCCCAAAATGAAGAAGTAATATTTAACTTATTCACAGGCGAAAAAAGAGAAAATGCCAAAGCCTTAATTAAAAACTATTGCGAACCATCTAATTTTGCTAATGTTCTAGCTATAGCATAGCCCGCCTGGGGTTTCAACCCTAGCTGGTTTGTGTAACCAACTTACGATTTATCATCACCCTCCCCCAAAGATCACGAAAATGCTACAATCTACATCATGCTAGGGGTGCTTGGGAAACTAAGCTGAGATCAAACCCTTAACACCTGAGTCTGGATAATACCAGCGGAGGGAAGCTGTTTATTGAGGAATTGGATATGCGTACAGAATGGGTAGCTAAGAGACGTGGACAAGACAACGTATCGCAAATGCACTACGCTCGTCAGGGTGTAATCACTGAAGAAATGCAATACGTAGCCAAGCGGGAAAATCTGCCGGCTGAACTTATCCGCGCTGAAGTAGCACGGGGACGGATGATTATCCCTGCAAATATTAATCACACAAATTTAGAACCGATGGCTATTGGTATCGCTTCTAAGTGTAAAGTTAACGCTAATATCGGTGCTTCTCCCAATTCTTCTAATTTGCAGGAAGAGGTTGATAAACTTAATTTGGCGGTAAAATATGGCGCTGATACGGTGATGGATTTGTCTACAGGTGGTGGTAATTTAGACGAAATTCGTACCGCAATTATCCAGGCTTCTCCTGTTCCCATTGGGACTGTTCCAGTTTACCAAGCTTTAGAGAGTGTTCACGGAACAATTGAAAATCTCACTGCTGATGACTTTCTCCACATTATCGAAAAACACGCCCAGCAAGGGGTAGACTATCAAACTATCCACGCGGGGATTTTAATTGAACATTTACCTTTAGTCAGAAACCGAATTACTGGTATTGTTTCTCGCGGTGGTGGAATTTTGGCGCGGTGGATGTTGCATCACCATAAACAAAACCCGCTGTATACCCATTTTAACGACATCATTGAGATTTTTAAGAAATATGATGTTTCTTTCAGTTTAGGCGACTCCCTGCGTCCAGGATGTACCCATGATGCGTCCGATGAAGCCCAGTTGGCGGAACTGAAAACTCTGGGAAATCTCACCCGTAAAGCTTGGGAACATGATGTGCAGGTGATGGTAGAAGGTCCGGGTCACGTACCTATGGATCAAATTGAGTTCAATGTCCGCAAACAAATGGAAGAGTGTTCGGAAGCACCTTTCTATGTTCTTGGTCCTTTGGTTACAGATATTGCTCCTGGTTATGACCATATTACCTCAGCTATTGGGGCAGCTATGGCGGGCTGGTATGGGACGGCGATGTTGTGTTATGTGACACCTAAAGAACACTTAGGTTTACCTGATGCTGAAGATGTACGTAATGGCTTAATTGCGTATAAAATTGCGGCTCATGCAGCGGATATTGCGAGACATCGGCCAGGTGCTAGAGATAGGGATGATGAACTTTCTAAAGCTCGCTATAATTTCGACTGGAATCGTCAATTTGAGTTGTCTTTGGACCCAGAAAGAGCGAAGGAATATCACGATGAAACTTTACCAGCAGATATCTATAAAACTGCTGAGTTTTGTTCCATGTGTGGACCTAAATTCTGTCCAATGCAGACTAAGGTTGATGCTGATGCTTTGACTGAGTTGGAGAAGTTTTTGGCTAAAGAACCTGTAGCGCAAGGTTAATTAGTGAACAACAAAATCCCCGATTTCTTCAAGAAGTCGGGGATCTGAGAACATCAATATTAAAATGTAGAAATCTATGAGTGAACAAATTAAATTTCATCCAAAAATTTCTGAACCGATAAAATATCAATCTGTTTAAATGGGTGAAGAATTAGCAAATCTTCATCACCTGTAATAATACATTGAGCTTTTCCACTAACAGCTAATTCTAGATATTTATTATCTTTAGGATCTCGACATTCATTGATTTGTTCAGTAATATTAATAAACTCCATAGTTTCTACTAAATTATCTATTAATTCCCTCCGTCTTTCTAAGGTAATATAACGGTCGAATTTTGGTCTTGATAAAACTTCTTGTAACTCGTCAAAAACAGCAGCACTTAACAAGATAATACCTATATCTTGAGCTTTATCTAAAGCTTGACGTGGTTTACTTTGACTAAATAAAAATGCACTTACGAAAACATTTGTATCAAATACAAAACGGCGTTTATTTATCATCTTGCAAAATAGATTCTAAAATTTCAGGAGTTAAACCATTAGCTTGTGCTTCTTGACTGGCTTTATCCATCGTATTTCTAAGTTTTTGAAGTGCTTCTTTACTATTTTTTAATAAATTTGACTCCATAATTAATGCTAACTTTAGCTGAATTTGTTCCTGTTCTTCCTTAGTGCTGCGACGATAAGCTTCAGCAATATTTGATGGTACTTTGATGATTATTTCTTCTATTGTATTCATATTCTTACCATGTTTAGTCCTTCTATCTGACAATTATAATCTAATTTTTAAATTGCTGCTGATTTTTGTAAATTAGTTTAACTTGTGGGGGTAAACCACTTTTCAAACTATGCTTTTGGTACTATAATAATTATTATACAATATTTTTTATGTTTAGTGTAATTTTTGATATAATTAAATGACTCGACAATCCCATGATCAATTCGCTAAAGAATATCTAGAGGAATTATTAACACCTCTAGGAACAATTAAAAAAAGTGAAAAGGTTAAACGTGAAATTCAAGAAATTGATGTTTGGTTTGAACCATTTTCTGATCAAAATCAGGAAAATCTCCCTTTAGGTTTATTAGGGAAGATGGCAAAAACTCAATGTTTATTTGAGCCTTTTCGCAATCCACCATCAGAAATAGAAATTCGCAGTTGTTTACTTAAATTATATGCCGTTCATGGCGATGTAGTTAGGAAAGCAAAACGCGAAAACAGAAATATTGCTGAATCAGAATTACCGATTTTATGGATTTTAACACCAACTTTTTCATCTCGGATGATTGCGGGTTTAGGTGCAACTGAAATTGCAGAAGATTGGGTTCAAGGTGTTTATTTTCTACCGAATATCCTGAAAACGGCAATAGTTGTGATTCATCAATTACCAGAAAATGAGGATACATTATGGTTGAGAGTTTTGGGGAAAGGAGGAACACAGAAAAGAGCAGTTGAGGAGTTAACTGAGTTACCAGAAAATAACCCTTTTCGAGAGAATTTGTTAGAAATTTTAGCGGACTGGCGCAAGAATTTAGAATTGAGAGATAATTTAAGTAGAGAAGAGGAGGAAGTAATTATGAACTTATCACCGGCTTATTTACAACAAATAGAAGATTGGAAGCAAGAGGAACGATTTTCTTTGATAACTTCTCTTATGGAAGGGCGTTTTGGTAGTTTGGATGCTGAGTTATCTGGTTTGGTGGAAAAGATTGCTAAATTTCCTATTTCTGAACGTACTCAGTTACTTCTTGCTTTGGGTAATTTATCCCGTGAAGAATTGTTACAAAGATTGCGGAATGAGGCAGTTTAGGGTAGTATATTTTTTGGCAGTTTGAGGAGATTTCCCAAACTGCTGATTTTTGTTTGATTTAGATAAAGGTTGATGCTGATGATCTGACTGAGTTGGAGAAGTTTTTGGCCAAAGAACCTGTAGTGCCAGGTTAATAGTAATTAACTGGGTATTATCCGCCCATTTATCTTAAATTAATAGTAAAGTTGTAAACTCAAAACTTCTATATTATGTCCAACCAGCGTCAAATTCTTCTTAATTCTATAGCAACGACAATTGCCGATTATAGACAAGGTGAAATTGCTGTTATTGATCCAAACCACGTAGACAAATGGGTGAGGCAGTTTGATCAATTTGGCTTTGATGAAAATACTCAGCAGGTTATTCTTGAGCAAATGGATCGTATTCTCAAGAATTACTACATTTCTCATAGCATAGCTCAAGATTTCATTACCAAAGTTTTGACTTCTGAAAAACTTTTTGGATCTAACCATGCTGATATAATACGCAAGGTTAATTTTTTACAAATTCAAACTAAAGGAAATAGTCAAAATGATCTACTAAATCTCACTGATCAATGTTTACAGAATTTGTATGGTCTTAATCTTGAAGATTGCGGCAAATTACCAGTCATATATATTTATTTAGACGATTGCTTGTATTCTGGAAATACAGTAAGGCGTGATATTGAGTCCTGGTTGCCTAATGCTATTGAAGGAACAACATTACATTTAATATTTTTTGGATTTTATACTGGTGGATATGAATATTCAAAAAAAATAATTGAAGAAAAAGGTAAAGTAAAGAATATTACAGTAAAATTTTGGCGACTACATGAATTTCATAATAATCGTTTTCATAATAATCATTGGAAACCATCAAGATTTGACTGCTTTTGGACAAGCGAAATTTCTGAAGATGAATTAGTTGATAGATTCGTTCAACAAGTAAACGAAGATCGCCAGAATACAAATAAATCTCTACCATCTCTATTTCGTCCTAATAATCTACCAATTGAAGACAACATATTTTCTTCACCTACTGATCGTAAAGTTATTGAGTCTGCGTTTCTAAAAGCTGGTGCTTACATTGTCTCATTGCCAAAAAATCCAAATTCAAGTATGCGACCTTTAGGGTATGACTATCTTAAGTCACTAGGATTTGGTGCAATTTTGGTAACATATCGTAATATTGCCAATAACTGCCCTTTGGCATTATGGTGGGGTGATTATAATAAAGCTTATCCACTAAATGCGTGGTATCCCCTGTTTCCTAGAATAGTTAATGAACATTACTCCAATCCCTGAATAGGAGAAATTTAAGATGGTAGCAGCATTAAAGCTTCCTGAATCAAGAACATATAATAGGCAAGATTGTATTACTTTTCGCAAAACGGCTGAAAGATTTGGTGGATTATCCAACATGGCAGGAGGATACCCATTATTTGTCAACGGTGTTAGGATTCTTACTTCTGAAGCATTGTATCAAGCCTGTCGTTTTCCTCATATACCTGACGTACAGCGTTTAATAATTGCTGAACGAAGTCCCATGACAGCAAAAATGAGGAGTAAACCTTATCGTGATAATTCCCGTGTTGACTGGGATTTAGTTCGGACAAAAATTATGCGCTGGTGCTTACAGGTAAAGCTCATTCAGAATTGGGAAAAATTTAGTAGTCTCTTACTTGAGACAGAAAATCAACCAATTGTTGAAGACTCGAGAAAAGATGATTTTTGGGGAGCTAAACCAGTAGATGAAGAAATCCTTATTGGAATAAATGTTCTCGGTCGATTACTAATGCAATTAAGAGAACAGGTCAAAACCGGAGAAATTACTTCCCAAACAATTGTAAGACCTCTATCAATTCCAAACTTTCTACTTTATGAGCGAGAAATAAATCCAGTATCAACAGATGGCGAATGTTATCTAGATAGCAACGCAGAAGTTTCAGTTGAAGTTGAGAACGAAGTAGCTAGTCAACTAACTCCAGAAGTAGTTTTACTGAGTGAGGATAAATATGAGATAGTTGGTAACAAAAATGATACTGCAAATAGCATTGTTGAAATTAAGAGTGATTTTAACAAATACGATGCTTTCCATATAGTGTTACCTCATATTGAGGAGTTGTTGAAGACAGAATGTACGGATAAAGAGTTAGCTGAACGTTTAAATATTCCTTTAACTTTAATGCGTACTTGGTTAGAAAGAGCAGTAAAACTAGGTAAGATTTCAAAGCTTCGTAAACCCGTTAGATATGTTTTAGAATGCCAATTATCTTTACTTAACCAAGTGTCGAATTTGTGATTTTGGGAGTACGATCGCTTGTAAGGTGATTTTGGGAGTGCGATAGCGAAGCGCTCCGTAGGAATCGCTTTGAGATAAAGTAATTATTTACCTACTATTACTAATTTCCACAATCATTTCTCCTTGCCGTAATTGTTCCAAAGCATCAGGTAAAGTAATTCTCAGAAGTTGACGCAAATTGCGATTCGTCACATTTCCACAAGTTAACCAAAGAATTTGAGGAGGTATTCCTAACCGACAAACCAAATCAACAAAATCACTGTCTTTCGTCATGATTATGACATTAGCGATTTTTGCAGCTTCAAAAATTTCGATATCTTTAGCATCACGTAAACCAATATCTCTTAATGAAAATGCTTCTATAGCAAAAGTATCTGTTACCCAAATTGCCAATGTTGGTGGTAACTGTGCATCAATCCAAATTTTCATGCTGTCAACCGCACAAAATCAGTCCGTCGTGCAGCAAACACAAGACAAGCTTGAATATCTTCCGGTTCTAAATCAGGAAAGTCTTCTAAAATTTCGCTGACGTTGACATTTTCCGCTAACATTTCTAAAATGTCGCTAACTCTAATTCTCATGCCGCGAATGCAAGGACGACCCCCACATTGACCAGGTATTTGTGTAATACGAGTTAATAATTCGTTCATTGAGTTAATTAGTGATTTTCATAAAGAATATTGTACCATTATTTTTGATATAATAAAATGACTCGACAATCTCATGACCAATTCGCTAAGGAATATCTAGAGGAATTATTAACACCTTTAGGAACAATTAAAAAAAGCGAAAAGGTTAAAAGTGAAATTCAAGAAATTGATGTTTGGTTTGAACCCTTTTCTGATCAAAATCAGGAAAATCTACCTTTAGGTTTATTAGGGAAGATGGCTAAAACTCAATGTTTATTTGAGCCTTTTCGCAATCCACCATCGGAAATAGAAATTCGCAGTTGTTTACTTAAATTATATGCCGTTCATGGTGATGTAGTTAGGAAAGCAAAACGCGAAAACAGAAATATTGCTGAATCAGAATTACCGATTTTATGGATTTTAACACCAACTTTTTCAGATTGGATGATTGCGCGTTTAGGTGCAAATGAAATTGTAGAAGATTGGGTTAAAGGTGTTTATTTTCTGCCGAATATTCTGAAAACAGCAATAGTTGTGATTCATCAATTACCAGAAAATGAGGATACATTATGGTTGAGAGTTTTGGGGAAAGGAGGAACACAGAAAAGAGCAGTAGAGGAGTTAACTGAATTACCAGAAAATAACCCTTTTCGAGAAAATTTGTTAGAAATTTTAGCGGACTGGCGCAAGAATTTAGAATTGAGAGATAATTTAAGTAGGGAAGAAGAGGAAGTAATTATGAACTTATCACCGGCTTATTTACAACAAATAGAAGACTGGAAGCGAGAAGGAAAACAGGAAGGAAAGCAAGAAGGAAAAGAGGAAGAACGATTTTCTTTAATAACTTCTCTGCTAGAAGGGCGTTTTGGTAGTTTAGATGCTGAGTTATCTGGTGTGGTGGAAAAGATTGCTAAATTTCCGATTTCTGAACGTACTCAGTTACTTCTTTCTTTGGGTAATTTATCCCGTGAAGAATTGTTACAAAGATTGCGGAATGAGGAAGTTTAGGGTAGTATATCTTTTGGCAGTTTGAGGAGATTTCCCAAACTGCTGATGCGTTTAGTAATTTTTAACACTGTTTATTAAACTTGTGAGGATAGATGAAATTGAGCAGTTCTAATAATGCATTAAACGTAATACAACAGTCTCTAAATCTTGGAGTGGTAGAAGCACAAAGTAGTGAACAAAAATTACTACCATTACCATTAACAAAAGGATTCCAACTACAATATACCCATCCTCACGGACAAATTTATCAAGGTAATTCCCTAGATTGGCTGGCATCTCTTGATTCAGAAAGCGTTGATCTAGTGTTTGCTGACCCACCTTATAATATTAAAAAAGCTGAATGGGATAATTTTGAGAACCAAGAAAAATATATCGCCTGGTCAATTCAATGGATTAGCCAAGCTTCGCGTATTCTCAAATCTAATGGATCTCTTTACGTTTGTGGTTTTTCTGAAATATTAGCTGATTTAAAATATTCAGTATCCAAATATTTCAAAAATTGTCGTTGGTTAATTTGGCACTATAAAAACAAGGCTAATTTAGGTAGTGATTGGGGACGATCGCATGAAAGTATTATTCATTTTCGTAAATCAGATCAAGTGAAAATTAATATTGACGATGTGCGAATTCCTTATGGCGCACATACATTAAAGTATCCTTCCCATCCCCAAGCAGAAACAAGTGCTTATGGAAAAGGTAAAACTAAAAAAAATAATAACTGGACACCTAACCCAAAAGGTGCAAAACCTAAAGACGTAATAGAAATTCCTACTACTTGTAACGGGATGGGTGAAACAACACCTCATCCAACTCAAAAGCCAGAAGAATTATTAAGAAAATTTATCCTTGCATCATCACAGGAAGGGGATTTGATTATTGATCCATTTTCAGGATCAGGAACAACTATTGTCGTTGCAGAACAACTTAACCGTCGTTGGATGGGATGTGATCTCAATATTGAGTATAATAATTGGGCAATTCAAAGATTAGAAAATGTCCATCGCATGACAAAGGAAGAATGGATAGCCTTTGATCGCAAAAATTCAGAACGCAGGGAGTCTATTCGATGAGGTTAGAAGATTTAGTAAATCATGCAGTGGACAAAGAAAATTTTCAGACTATTCAAAACTACATTTCCTTTTGCAGAAACTATCTAGAATTTATAGCCAATGGCTTACAAGCTAGAATAGTTTCACAAAATGAAAATCATTACCAATTTTATCAATATACAAATGATGGTCATTACAATATAACTCGTCCAATTAATACTAACTTAATGTATGATGCTGAAATATTTGAGATTGCTTATAATCAGTTTTTGCAAGTTCTTGAGCAGTTGAGAGATAGACAGTTACCAGAGGAATCGTTACGGCAGGTTTTAATCTGTACAATCTATACCCTCCAGCAGACTATTGGTGCTACACTAGATGCTTTACCTTCTGGAAAGTCTAACCAAGCCCGTAAAGTTAATGGGGATCTTTTTGAGCGTCTAATTCGTCTGCTGATTGCATATCTCAATATAGATTGTGTTTCTGGAACAATACAAGTGCCTATTAGAGACGATAACGGAGTAATTTTGTTTAATACAACCTATCAACATGACTTATTGATTAGTCAAGACAATGAACTCAAGATTATTGGTTCAGTTAAAACTTCGAGTAAAGACCGTATTGATAAAATTTTTGTAGATAAGTTTTTATATAACAAGCTAACTAGCACTGATTTACCTCACATTGCAATTTTCTTAAATGATGTACAAAGAAAGAAGACAAAGCACCAAAATCGCTATGGGATTAATGCAACATTTTTACCAGGACACTTTCAAGCCTATACTATTAAACTCAATCCACTGGACGGTGTATATTACTGCGATATTCGCCCAAACATGATGAGGGATACACTACTTTCTCAACATATTCAAACTATTGATAATTTCTTTTATCGTGATATTTGGAATTTGCTAAGTAGTCATGGACAGTCTTTAGAAGAAGTTGAAATAGAGGAATGTGAAAATAGGGAAAGCGAATAATATTTATTTTTTTCGCATTTGAGTTAAAGTAATAAAACACAAGATTTTAAACATTAATTGTCGTTTTTATAGCCAGGGTTTATTTCTTAACTCAGCTTTGAGAAAATTTATAAGCTTTGAGAAAATTTATAAACTGATAAGTCAGTGATTGTGCGTAAGCGTTGCGCCCCGAAGGAATCGCTTTACTGAAGGTATTGATACTAATATTATTTTACATTACTTATTAGATCGAGAACCATTTTTGCCAGAGGCATTTTCCTACTTTTTCTGGAAGTGAATTAGTATATATTCAAGAATACTCAGCTAATTCGTGTAATTACTTGCAGGATAGTCAATAATGAGAGAACCCAGTAAAAATTTCAACCCTCTATTTACTCCCACAGAAGTAGAAAAAATGGGGTTAACTTGGTTAGTTGCAGCGGGTATAGTCACAGCATTTTTGTGGCAAATACCTATGGGTAATTATATTTTATACCCATTTTCTATTTTGGCAACTTGGTTTCATGAAATGGGTCACGGTTTAATGGCCTTGATTTTAGGGGGACAGTTTCAAAAATTAGAAATCTTTGGCAACGGTTCTGGTGTAGCTCATTATACTTTAAGTAACGGATGGGGATATCTTGGTATCGGCTTGGTCGCTGCTGCTGGTCCAATGGGTCCACCTCTCGCTGGTGCAGGTCTAATTCTCGCATCCGGTAGTTTGAAAACCACTTCTTTGAGTTTAAAAATTTTGGGCGGTTTTTTACTCCTGTCTACATTAATTTGGGTGCGTTCTTGGTTTGGTTTTGTCGCAATTCCTTTATTAGGCTTTATGATCTTAGGAATTGCCTTAAAAACACCTCTTTGGGTACAAGGGTTTGCCATTCAATTTCTAGGTGTGCAAGCTTGTGTAAGTACCTATCATCAACTTGATTATTTATTCAGTTATACCGCAGGACCGTTAGGATTATCAGATACCGGACAAATGCAGCAGTATTTGTTTTTACCTTATTGGTTTTGGGGGCTATTAATGGCGATCGCTTCTTTAATGATTTTAATCCAAAGTCTCCGCGTTGTCCATACTCAAAAATCAGCAAAATAACAGCATCTATTCAGTTATGACCACAAACCTCCTCAATTGCACCCAAACCCCCCACAGCGGTTATCATTGGGACGGTAGTAATCGCCGCTTTTTTGAAGGCTGGTATTACCGCGTCACAATACCCGAAATTAGGCAAACTATCGCCTTCATGTACTCCATCGAAGACCCCCAGGGTAATCAGCCCTACAGTGGCGGTGCAGCCCAAATTCTGGGCATAAATGATGAGTACCTCTGTCGCACTTTTCCCGATGTGAATAAATTTTGGGCGAGTCGAGATGTATTAGGATTAGGACATTGGGGAAAAACTAACTTACAAGTTTCCCCGCTATATCTCACTCCCAGTGAATTTACACAGCATATTTCTGAAGGCTATCAAGCCACAGCTACTTTAAATCAAGGCATAATTACTGATCCTGCCACTGGTAATTATTGCCAATGGGAGTATACAATTAAACCTATATATGGTTGGGGGAATCAAAATAGTTTTCAGCAATCAACAGCAGGTTGGTTATCATTTTCGCAGATATTTGAACCTGGGTGGCAAATTTTAATGGCTCATGGTTTAGCTAGTGGTTGGATAGACTGGCATGGTAAAATATATGAATTTACAAATGCGCCAGCATACGCAGAAAAGAACTGGGGTGGTGCTTTTCCCCAAAAATGGTTTTGGCTAAATTGCAATTCTTTCATTAATCAACCCGATTTAGCTTTAACTGCCGGTGGGGGCAAACGTGGTGTATTATGGTGGATGGAATCAGTTGCTATGATTGGTATTCACTACCAAGGTAAATTTTATGAATTTGTCCCCTGGAATTCGGAGGTAAAATGGCAAATTCAGCCCTGGGGTAGATGGCAAATGCAAGCCAAAAATCTAGATTATGAGGTGACACTGACCGGAACTACCCAGTTACCAGGTACTCCCCTCCGCGCTCCGACAACCAATGGTTTAACTTTCTGTTGTCGAGATACCATGCAGGGAGAGCTAAACTTAGAATTGCGAGAAGTTAATGGCAGCAAATCTCAGGTTATCCTGAATGCAAGTAGTAATCTGTGCGGTTTAGAAATTGGTGGCCATGATTGGGATAATTATTGGCAGTCTCAATGAAAATACTGCTATGATAGTATTTGACAATTTTTATGTTGTCTTTGGGGTTGTAGCTCAGTTGGATAGAGCGAGCGCCTCCTAAGCGCTAGGCCGTGCGTTCGATCCGCACCAATCCCATATTAATATACAATATATCAAAGATAACGCTTAATCCTTTCGTGTTAAAGCAAATTTGTGTCCATTAACTTATAACTACTATGTTTAACTACTATACTATGTTATCTGCTATTTATAGCGAGATAGTTCTTCCTCATCAAGATAAGGATAACAGATTTAAAATCAAATGTCAACCCTTTCTTACTTCTAAAAACGGAAAAATTAAAAAATATTTTTTGATTTGATGTCTTTAGTTAAATGAGTTTCTGTTTTTATAGCAAGATAGTTCTTCGTTATCAAGATAATGATAACAGATTTAAAATTAAATGTCAACCCCTTCTACTTCTAAAAACGGAAAAATTAAAAAATATTTTTTGATTTGATGTCTTTAGTTAAATGAGTTTCTGTTTTTATAGCAAGATAGTTCTTCCTCATCAAGATAATGATAACAGATTTAAAATTAAATGTCAACCCTTTCTACTTCTAAAAACGGAAAAATTAAAAAATATTTTTTGATTTGATGTCTTTAGTTGAATGAGTGTCTGTTTTTATAGCGAGATACAGCACTTTGTGCAACGGTTTGGTACAATAGTTGAGAAGATAAAAGTAAAAATAAGATGAAACCCTACTCAATAGATCTGCGGGAGAAAATTATTAGCGTTTACGACGCGGGAAATACA
>Ga0315905_10001090_pt1 | contig 29495 bp, 28 predicted proteins | sample LakEriMetagenome_5_FD_203522 | JGI IMG/M metagenome (GOLD analysis project Ga0315905, IMG submission 203522) | Freshwater fungal communities from buoy surface, Lake Erie, Ohio, United States - Buoy 4 MA121 | ecosystem: Environmental > Aquatic > Freshwater > Lake | place: USA: Lake Erie, Ohio...
TTTATACAGCTTCAAGTAGCGCATCTCAGCTCCAAGGTTATTGTACCAATCGCGGTCAATTTGACGCGGGTTGAAATAACTTCCATTTAACGAATCGGGCAAGTTGATATCTTTCAAAAATCCAACGCTATTGCGCTGTGCATACGTATGGAAAATGCTCAACTTAAGTTTTTCAGTTTTATTGATCTGATAGTCAACATGTAATGCTGTTGAATTCCAAGGCGTAGAGAACCAATTTCTTGCGCGCACCGATTGCTGATGATTTTCGTTGAACATAGAATCCGTCAACCCTCCCGGTTGCTGACTCAAATAATCCATGTGCGTGTATTCTAAAGTGGCGGAGAATTTTGAACTGAAAGCATAAGACAGGGATGCATGCCCTGTGGTGGTTCTGTATCTACTGTTTTCTCTCCAACCGTCCGCACTTCGATGGTGTAAATAACCGTAATACGAGAACTTTTTTAATTTTCCTCCAATGGCATTGTATGCATTGAATAATCCATAGCTTCCAACAGTCTGCTGTGTTTCAAAAGAAAATGCTTTATTTCCGATTGACTTTTTTGTCACATAATTCATCAGTCCACCAAACTGAGTTCCATATTGCAAAGATGCCGCTCCCCTTACGATTTCTAGTTTTTCTAAAGCTTCTGCCGGTGGTGTAAAATATGCCTCAGGATAACCGAAGGCTTCTGATGAAATATCACAACCGTTCATGCGAACGTTAAATTCCCACGATCTGTTAGGACTCAATCCACGTGCTGCAACGGAGGTCTGAATGCCGGAACCGTCATTTTCCCATATAGAAATCCCCGGTACTTTACCCATGATTTGACGGTAATTATTCGTGGAAAGGTCAGCATTTAAAGCCGAAAATTGAATCACTTCATTCTTTTTCCCCGCCATGATGCGCAGTCCATCAATTGACTGCATTCGCAATAGATCTCTTGCATCTTTTCGCAGTAATATTTCAACTGTTTCTTTTGACTTAGTTGTGTCGTCAACGATAGGTTGAGCAAATCCAAAAAATAATGGTGATGCCGCAAAAAGTAATGTAATTATTTTTTTCATAGTGCAAAGTTGGACGGTTTTAACAAACACCACAATACCAAAAAAATGGTATTTTAGAATAATTCTAAATAAGGATTAAAGGTTCTTTGCTGGTATACAACTTGTAAATTTGTCATATCCAAATTATTAAATATGAAAACAAAATTTGCTTTAATCTTCTGTTTCACAGTTAATGTTTTTTTGGCAACAGCACAAAATACTTCAACGAACAATCAAAATGATTTAATCGCCACAACTGCTATATACGACTTCGATTGGATTATTGATCCCGAATTAGTGAATAGAACCACGTTTGACATGCCAAATGACGGCATCTCAGGAAATGGATTTGATCTCGTTTTTGTTTCCCGAAATATGCTGGATTCTGTAACAAGAGCTATCGAGGTACTCGTTGGAGAAAAAGTTCCTTCAACGGCTAAGTGTGTCTATACAACTGATAGAAATGGGAGGCAGATTTCTACAAGAAATACAATCCAAACTGTTGGAGGCCTACCCTCTAGTACAAGAAAAAAAGCCCTACTCGGTTTCGAAAGGGACTATTATGCTGATGTTTTACTTAAATTTGGCACAACTAGAGGTCCCATTATTGGAGATGTTTATGGCACTAATGTATCTCGTATAAGGCCATATGTTTTGCTGAAAATTAAAGTTTTTGATCAGGAAAAAAAACGTGTATATCGGAACAGAGTTAGATTAAGGAATTTTAAAAAAATTACACGCTTGCAGGTTTCTGTAGGAGGACTAAACATGACTAACCGAAATGCGCTTTCGCAAGAACAAATTTCAGAAATGGTATTCATGGCAATAGAAGCCTTGCGCAACAAATAAAAAAAGGAGCTGGTTAGCTCCTTTTTGTTGACCCACTAGGGCTGATATTGTGAGGAGCTATGCCTTAATTTTCTTGTATTTGACGAACCAAAAAAACTTTTGTTCACGAAATGTTGTAATTATATTAAACTTTAATTACTGAAATTCAATAACGTTTTATTGCTTACACAAAAATAATAGGATATTTGGTTTGGTGGTAAATGGCATTGTATTTTATTTTCTACTTTATTAGTTGGGCGATTTTTAGGGGATCAAAACCCATGTAGTGACTGAATTCTTCTATGGTTATTGGCTGGTGTTTTTGTTTGGAATATGTGGTCTTTATTTGCTTTAAGAGGTTTCTGGAATAACGCTCACTTCTACCGGTAATTATCATGATGTCTTTGGGATAGATTACTACTCGCTGCATTCGTAAATATTAATGTGTTTTGGGGTTGCTGATACTTTATCTATGCTTTATCTATTCTCTTGGTATATGGCATTTTGGTAGCAACTCTAACAAATTTATTGACTTTTGACTCTGATGTATCTGGGTTTTAATTAAGTTTTTACGGTTCTATTTTTTTTAATTGAAAAACTATTGATTTGGGGGTTTACCCTTAACGAAATGGTTTATTTCTTAGGTACTTTTGCATTTGCTTTATTTCAAATAGTATGATGCGACTTTTTACTTTTTCTGTTCTTGTCTTTGTTTTTTCATTTGGTGTTTTAGCTCAGAAAATTGAAAGACTGGAAATTCCTGCTACACAAGCGAATGATGTGATTATTAATCATGCGGGGTATTCTTTGTTGTACAATGAGAGGCATGAACAGGCGAGTTGGGTGGCTTATGAATTGACTGAAAGTGAAACGCATAAATTGTATGAACGGAGTAATAAGTTTTTGGTTGACCCTAAAGTTGCTACTGGCTCTGCTACTGATCCTGATTATACGGGTTCGGGATATGATCGGGGACATCTGGCGCCTGCGGCTGATATGGGTTGGTCTGAAACTGCAATGGTTGAATCGTTTTATTTTAGTAATATGAGCCCTCAATTACCGGGTTTTAACCGTGGTATTTGGAAGAGTTTGGAGGAGCTTATGCGAACTTGGGCAATTGAAAATGACGCGATTTATATTGTTACAGGACCTGTTTTGACTGATGGTCTGAATACCATTGGGACGAATAAGGTTTCTGTTCCTAATTATTATTACAAGGTTATTTTGGATTTCAGCGAGCCAAGCACGAAAGCGATTGGGTTTCTTTTACCGAACGAGTCCTCAGACCGTCAATTGCAAGAGTTTGCTGTTAGTGTTGATAGCGTTGAAAAGGTTACCGGAATTGATTTTTACTATTTACTTCCTGATAATCAAGAGATGAATTTGGAAAGTTCGGTTTGTATTTCTTGCTGGAGCTGGAAGAAAATTTCTACTAGTCATAACTCAGGAACTACGGTGAAACCTACTGGTGGTTCTCATTCAAATTCAGGGACAAAAACTAGTTCAGTTTCTGTTCAATGTTCGGGAACGACAAAAGCAGGAAATCGTTGTAAACGCATGACAACGAATGCTAATGGACGCTGTTATCAGCATTAGTAAGGCTATTTTCTCGTTTCAGTATGTCCATTGCTCATCAAAAAAAACAACATTTCGTTCCAAAAACTTATTTGAAGTCTTGGGGCGAGGAAGTCAAGAATACTTCAGTTTTGTATGCACTCAATTTAAAAGACAATTTAACGAGAAAGCAAACTATTTCGCAAATCGCAAGGCAAAATAATCTTTATACTCTTCCCGAGGGATTTTCTTATGTTGATCCAAAAATTATGGAAAAGGTGATTTTAAATAATTGGGAAAAGAATTGGTATAAAGTTGTTGCAGGCCTTCGAAAGAATCAATTATCGAAAGAGGAAATTGATATTTTAAAAGGTTTTGTAATTGCTCAAAGCTTTCGAACACCAAAATTTATACGTGAAAATTTGGAACGTATAAAGCACTATGAAACTGAAGAAAATGTAGCTATTGTTTTTGCTTTTCTTGTTTTGGGAGGTTTTCCTGAGTACGTTAAAAATTGCAGCTGTGAGGTGTTGTATATTAATGACATTGATCATTTTATTTGCTCCGATAACCCTGCAACTCATTGGCTATTTGATGAAAAAGGCTGGACTTATGTTAATGGAATTGCATGCAGAAACGACCTTCACAAAAACACTAATTATAGAATTGTTTGTCCGTTGACGCCTAAACATTTGGCTATTCTTACTCCAAATTTGGGAATAGATGTCCCCGAAAGTCAAAAGGATTCATGTGCTATAAAGCGCATTGATAAGGATGCTATTTGTAATTTCAATAAAATGATTGAGTTTGGTGCAGACAAACTTCTGTTCGCTAAAAATATCTACGACCTAGTGAAATAACTTAATTCTTAATTCGGTTTTGGTATTGTTCGGCAGAAAGTGGAACAATGTGTTCCATATGGCTGTGGTGCTATGTTTCTGTGTTGTTACAGCTGTACTTTTGATTTATCTGATTGAACTCGCGAGGTAAAAAAGATAGCGGTTGAGAGGATCTCAACTTTGAATTATTAATCAAAATACACTTTAAAAATGGCAAAGCAAATTGGCATTATTAAGTTGAAAGGCACAATCGGGGATTTGTCTTTCTACAAAACAAAGGACGGTCACTTGGCGCGCGAAAAAGGTGGTGTTGATGCGGAACGAATTAAGAACGATCCTGCGTTTGAGCGTACACGCGAAAATGGAGCTGAGTTTGGAAGTGCTGCAAAATCCGGGAAACTGGTGCGTGATGCTTTTCGAACGTTGATGATGCGTTCTTCTGATGGCAGGGTGACTTCTCGTTTGACGAAGTTGATGTCTGACATTCGTGCGCTTGACACTACGAGTGCTCGTGGTGAACGAAATGTGGCGGTTGCAATTGTGGATCCTGCGGCGAAGAGTTTGTTGAAGGGGTTCAACTTTAACAACCGAGCAATTTTGGGAGCTGTGTTGTATCGTCCTTTTGCCGTGAACACGGCTGCAGGTGAAATCGCAATTCAGGGGCTTGTTCCGAATTTGCATGTGGCGTTTCCTTCGGGAGCAACTCACATGGCGTTTACGGGTGCCTGGGCAAAAGTTGATTTTGCAACGGACACGTACAGCGTGGAATTGACGAACACGGAAAACCTGGTGATCGATGCAACACTAACAGACTTGCTTTTAGCAGCTGGTACTGCACCAACGGGAACGGGAACCGATGTGTTTTTATTGATGGTGGAATTTTTCCAAGAAGTAAATGGCGTTCAGTATTCGATGAATAACGGAGCATACAACGCCCTTGCCATCGTGGATGTAGCTTAATCTTTGAGATGATGAGACAGCAAAAACGATGGGATGATCTTTCTTCTGTGGGGGAACGCATCCAACAAGAAACACCGCCTTTCTTCAAAAAATTACGTGCGCTCGGATTGATTGTAGCTGCAATTGGAACATCCATTGTGATGGCACCGGTTGCGCTTCCGGCACTACTTACAACGATTGGGGGTTACCTCATCGTTGGTGGCTCGGTGCTTACGGCAATCAGTCAAGCGACGGTTGAAGAAGGGGAATGACTTTCAAACTTTTTGGCATTACTTCCCTGCGGTCAGTGAGATCGCTGTGCTAAGTTGCCCCAAAAAGTAAACAAACCCCGATGCTGCGATCGGGATTGAAAGAAGGTCTAGCGCTGGTAAGATTATTGTCTTCTCACTTTTTGGCATCGCCCCAAAAAGTAAGCAAAAAGGTCTAGCACTGGGAAAAATAACTTACCCTTCTATGGCTTGAATCTGAAATTTTAAAAACTCGTCGCCCTAGGGTCTCCTCAAACAGTTCAAAATTTCTGCGATTCTTCGCCATGTGGGTCCCAAGTAATTTTCCCGAGGTGCTGGGGATCTTGGGAAAAGAGACGAATCTTTTAAGGCGCAGGGGAAATTGGGAGGAAATTCAGTTGTTGGGTTTTCTCTTTCAATCTCCTGAAAAATGAGTAATTAGGGCACATTACGTTTGGAATTAGAAACAATGTGCTTATTGTTTAACTTTTAAATTCTAAATAAATGGATACTGGAATTTTAGAAAATGGCTGTACGAACAGCGACTTTTTGTTGAATGTTAAAACGAAGAAAAATATTCGTTTTAAAGCTGGTTCTGAGCTTAGCTCAAGTGTTAACATCATGGATGTTAGCTTGGATGAGGACGTAACAGAAACGCACGAGTTTTTAGGAATAAGCATTCGCTTAGGCTCAAAGACTTGTCCGAAAGTTGATCCAGTTGTAGCAAGCAACTAGTTTTTAACTTTTTGGCATTACTTCCCTGCGGTCAGTGAGATCGCTACGCTAAGTTGCCCCAAAAAGTAAGCAAACCCCGATGCTGCGATTGGGACTTAAAGAAGGTCTAGCGCTGGAAAGAGTATTGTCTTTTCACTTTTTGGCATTGCCCCAAAAAGTAAGCAAAAAGGTCTAGCACTGGGAAAAATAACTTACCCTTCTATGGCTTGAATCTGAAATTTTAAAAACTCGTCGCCCAGAGGGACTCCTCAGACAGTTCAAAATTTTTGCGATTCTTCGCCATGTGGGTCCCAAGTGATTTTCCCGAGGTGCAGGGGATCTTGGGAAAAGTGACGAATCTTTTTAGGCGACAGGGGATTTTTGGAAAAACTACCATTTCAAAACTGAAAAAGAGAATGAAAATTTAATTTTATGCAACACACGCACGATCATACCACAGCTTGGGGAACATTGTCGGGAACTGCTTTGACAGTTTTAGCGACGATTGATTCCATGGATATTATTAAAACCGTGGTTCTGGCCATTATAGGTGCCAGCGTGAGTTTTAGCGTGAGCTTGTTTTGGAAATGGGTTTGGCGGTTCTTCAAAGAACCAAAAGAAAATTGATTTATTGTAAATTGTTCAAATGCTCTCGGGAAACCGGGAGCATTTTTTTAAATCTTAAAAAATGGAAAATGTAATTGACGGTGGATGCACCAATTCGGATTTATTATTGAATGTGAAACGGAATGTGATTCGGTTTAAAGCAGGCTCGGAATTGAGTTCGAGCGTGAATCGAATGGATGTGGATGTCAATGAGGATATCACTGACGAAGCGCGTGAAATGAAAATCACGCTAGTTCTGAAGTCGGAACGATGTTCGAAGTAAGTTTATTGAAAAGTAGAACGCCACCCGATGAGGTGGCGTTTTTTTGTTATTATTTTTTTGAACGGTTAGTAAAAATAGACGCGCGTAATTGTTTTGCTTATTTACTGTGAAAGGCGGGTATTTCTTTCAGTTTATTAATAAAAGCCACTTCTTTACCAGGGGCTTCATTTTCGGCTTTTAACATCCTTAGTTCCGTTCGATTCAAATCAAAAATTACTTTACTTGCTTTACTTAAATTTAACTTTGCAATATTCTCAAAGAAAGAAAGCGAAGCCGTTACTAACGTTTCAAACTTCCCAATATTATATTCAATTTTGTGCAGATTCATGTGGTTAGAATATTCTAAAAGAAGATATTCTATTTTTTCTTCCATTTCTTTCGTACTAATTTTTGAACGAGATATTTCAGTTATCCAATTTCGTAATCGACCCAATTTCAATTTTGTGTCTGGATCGGATTTAAATTCAATTATATTTTCTAATGAAATATTTTCATTTATAATCGGGAATTTATGTATAACTACACTTACTGCATCTGATATATCTAATTTTTCAGTAATCAATGTTTTCTTATATTTTTCTCTTATAATTGGTATGTAATGGTCTGAGCTTTTAGAGTTATTGATAATTGAGAAAATGCGAGATTTTAATTCTACAATTTCTCTTAATGAATTTAATGAACCAAATAAATTATCCTTGGAGTTATTTTTGTCTGTATATGGATTCTCAAAGTCGCTTTCAATCAAGTATTTACTTAATTCTTTGGTCTCAGCAATTGAGTGAAAGATGGTATAGTCATTTTTGAAATCATTTGCAGAATATTCATACATCAATCCTGATTTCATATATTTTTCTATTTCTACCAACTTTTGTTTGACCAAGTCCTTGTCTTGAGGTCTTAAAGGAAGACTTGAACAAACTAGTTCAGTTGATTCAATACTTGCTGAACTAAACATGAGTTTGTCAAAAAATAAAAGATCCTTTGCAATCGGAGTTTCTTCCAGAATATACCAAGGTTCAAATGATAAAAATCCAATTGTATTCATTGTATCAATTACCTAAAATGGTTTCTTAGCCAGACGAAAGGCCCACTTTTATAATTATTAGATTCTCGAAGTTATTGTTATAATGTTTCAAAACTATCATTTTTACGCAGCAAGATCTAGGGCAAGAACTTGACTGCTGTTATAGAAATTCAATTTTTTAAATACCTCTTTACTTGTTTTGAGAATTCTTCTTCGATTGGTTTTACTTTAAAATATTCTTGATTGCGATTTGCCATATAGAATGAAAAAAGGTCATTTCTCGCATTGATCAATACTTGTTCATCTGATTCCATTGCTTGCATTTCCTTGTTGTTTTCTGGTAAATATTTAATTAGAATTACGAACGAATCAGTCAATCGTTTTTGAGATTCTAAATTTTGTTGAAGTTTGAATAATTCTCTATCAACCCAATGGTGAAAACTCAGTGTTGCTGAATATAATTCATTAGATTTTTTAACTAAATCAAAATCTTCGACTAATAAGGATACTCTTGATTTGCTTATTCCCGCTTTCCCATAAAATTTCGAAATTTCATTTCTCATTAATATTAGTGAATCTATATTCGTTTTATTGTAATTACCATGAATAACCTCTAAAATGGTATAAATCCATTCACTAATTGTAATATTAAAATTAATAATTGCTTTTCTTTCTTCATCGCGATAGGAAACTTCATTATTGAGAAGCCTATGCAAATCTATTTTTAATATTTCTTGCTCTTTAATAAACTGACTCTTTACTGATTCAACCTCTCGTGTTAGTTCATATAAATCTTCTTTTAAAGCCGCACTCTTTCCTTTTTCAGAAAGATAACTTTTAAAGAATGCTAAATAAATAGCAGCAACAAGTATTAATATTTCTATAATCATTTCTGGATTCATGCCCTATTGTTTTTATATAATGTAATCAAGCTACAAACATTCGCAAATACATCCAAACTTAAATGTATTTGCTATGCTTTTAGAATGTTCCCCTAAATTACAAACAATACAAACATGTGATTTTTGTAAGAAATGGTCATTTTGATGAAGCAAACAGGCGTAGTCAGCTAATAATTGTGTTCTTTTGCCGCCTGCAATTGTTTGTTGTTATGTTGATTTTATTTTTCTAGAACAAATGTTATTGTCGTGCAATATAGATTTTGACTTGGTGCACTCTGATGAACTTGAACTACCTTATATCCTTCTTGTAGAGCATTATTCAACAAAGGAATTTCATATTCCGAAAACACGGCATTGTCTTCTGGTCTAGCATTTATATTAACAGTTATAACTTTTTGCATATTATTTCATTTTAATTGTTTCATTATTTATTGAAGTGCCTTCAACCCATATTTCAGTTTTATTTGTCGGTTTTGATTGCAAATCTGTTCTAAATTTCATTCTAATATTTTCTTGAATTATCCCATAATTACTATTCCGGAATGTTTCAACAAAATATGCTTTTAAAAGTCGTTCTAATTCATCATTATTAAAATCATCAAATCCATAGCCATATTGAAGAAAATTGCTTGGTTGGACATTATTATTGACAAAGATTTTTAAAGTTATTACAGTGAGTTGTCTTGATGCTTTAATTGCAAACTTTCCCTTTAGAAAGGTTTTATAGAATTCATTGGATGAAGACTCCCTATTGAAATAATTTGTTAGCTCCTGAAAAACTAAATTAACGCTATTTACTTTACTCTGTGTAAGCTTTTGATTCCACTCACTAAATTCAAGTCTTTCTAAAAGCGGTAAATGCTTTATTAAATTATATTTCACAATTAGTGGTCTAAAATTCTGGCCTTCTAACGTACATGCATTATAATTTAAAAAAAAGAGCTCAGCCTCACTTAATTGCGCTCGGACAATTTTAGCATAATCCATTTTCTCACTATCATTAAAATTTGAATTTTCAATAAGTTTAAAAATTCTATATAATGTTCGAAAATAATGTGCCAATAATTTCTTGTTTACGGTGTAAAATTGGATATATGTATCAATAGCAATTTTTCTGTTTTTAAAAATGGAGTCCGAATGAGAAAATGAGTCCATTAAAGATTCCATTTTGAAAGCAAAAAAATCTTTTCCAATAAATGATTGCCCTATGTAATCTTCAAAGTGTACTGAATTAACTATGTCGTTGTACATTTTTATCAGTCCAAAAAACGTGTTTTCAAATTGTTGTTTTTCAAAAACCTGACGACTTTCCTTAAGTTCTGTTCTTTGTAATGATAAAGTTTCGTATAATAGCACGATTCCGACCAGTGTGAATATTACCCCTACAATGCCTCCAATGAAATCGCCAATTTTTGCAGCATTATCTAGATTGACTTTACTGTTTAAATCAATAAATTTTTCAATAAAAAAGCCACGAAAAACTAGCCAAAAAATGATTAATAGCCCAGATAATACCAGTATTCTTGAAATGGCAATTCTATTTTTAACAATAAATTTATTAATTGATTCCATTGTTTATAAATTCACCACAACTAATTTATATATGCTAAAAACATTAATAAATTCATCCATTCTAGGTTGTATTGGTGAAGTTATTAGCACTATTTGCTAAATTATAAAGAATGCCAACGTGGGATTTGTGCAAGAAATCAGATGGAATGTGTAAATCCCCATCGATAAATGATTAAGTAACCATTAAAATAAAGGTTGTAAGTGATTATATTGTTTCAGGGGTGGAAAAGAAATTAAGGGTTTACCCTGAATGAATTAGGGGTATTTCCTCAATAGTTGGGAAGAGGGTATTTGTGATGTTAGCTGAGGGGCTAACTGCCGAAGCGCTCCCGATGGAGATGGAGACACCACTGCCAAAGATTGAAAAACATGACCTGACGATTGGAGCCTTCAGGCAACGAAAGAGACTGGGAATGGATATAACGCGCATGGCGATAAAACTCCTCTTTGGGCATGGAAGCGAGGATGGACTTGATAACTGCCGGATTGATGTGATACATGACCTTTTGGAAAAAACGGGGAATGTATTCACAGAAATGGCAGATCAAGGGAAGCCGATAATGGTTTCGATGATGAGGTTGATTGTTTGTTTTGATTTTCTTTCCTTTCTTTTTTAGCATTGCCCTAAAAAAGAAACAAAAAAGGTCTAGCGCTGGAAAGATTGGACTACCCTCAACTTCCTCGTTGCTAAAATTTCTGAAACTCACCTCGTGCCTCGGCTCAGACAGCCAGAAATTTAAACGCATCTTTGTCGTGTGGGTCCCAGTCGAATCTTTCTAGGCGCGGAGTGGGATGAAATTTATTTTTTGGGTTCTTACCCCTCTATGGCTTGAATCTGAAATTACCTTTCTTTTTTAGCATTGCCCTAAAAAAGAAACAAAAAAGGTCTAGCGCTGGAAAGATTTGACTACCCTCATTTTCCTCGTTGCTAAAATTTCTGAAACTCACCTCGTGCCTCGGCTCAAACATGCAGAAATTTAAACGCATCTTCGTCGTGTGGGTCCCAGTCGAATCTTTCAAGGCGCGGAGAGTGGGATGAAATTTTTTAGGTTCTTATCTTTTAATTGATTGGTTGGATTGAGATTTTCTTCTCACTTTTTGGCATTACTTCCCTGCGGTCAGTGAGATCGCTGCGCTAAGTTGCCCCAAAAAGTAACAAATCCCGATGCTGCGATCGGGACTTAAAGAAGGTCTAGCGCTGGAAAGAGTATTGTCTTTTCACTTTTTGGCATTGCCCCAAAAAGTAAGCAAAAAGGTCTAGCACTGTGAAAAATCACTTACCCTTCAATGGCTTGAATCTGAAATTTTAAAAACTTCCCTTCGACAAGCTCAGGGTTCGAACAGTTCAAAATTTCTACGATTCTTCACCATGTGGTTCCCAAGTGATTTTTCCAAGGTGCAGGGGATTGTGGGAATGAGTCGAATCTTTCAAGGCGCGGGATAGTGGGAAATGAATTATTTTTTGGTTTGCCTGCGGCTTATGGTGTTTTTTTTATAGAATCATTTGGTGGCCGATAACAACTTTCAATTCTTTGATGGATTGGGTGAGTTTGTTGTATTCTTGTTCTTTTTGTTGGAGGAGCTGAAGGGTTTGTATGTTTTTGCGGAATTTATCGGGGTTATGGATGGCGTAATTTAGGCCTTGCTGGATAATGTTGGAGAGTTCTTTTTTGCGAATGAAGGGAATTACTGAACCGCACAGGGCTTGGTGAAATCGGCGACCTTGCCACAGGGCAAAGAGGATCCAGAACAAGCTTTCTTTTTCCTGCTCCGATTGGCAGATGCAAATGAAGCAATTCGGGCAAGGCTCTGAAAGTGGTTTTCCGCTGTTAAGACCTTTGCAAAGGATGAAGAAATGAGGCTCGGAAATACTGTTCTCCGGGCGAAACGATTTAAGTTGAAAACTGAACATAATTTGGGATTAAAAATTATGCTCTGGTATTCAGCGCTTCGCGCAACTCATTAATTCAAAAGAAAAAACTTAAAAAAAAGAAAGCCCTACCGATAGGGCGAAAATGAAGCGGATGCAAGGTTTTTGACTGCTTTTTTTGAATTGTAAAAAGGAGTTTGATTGAATTGAAAATTTAAAATTGAGAATGTAAAATGTGGTTCTAAAGTGAAACCAAAAAAAGAGGCAAAATCTCGACTTGACCTTGCAGTAGCGTAATAAAGCGCCCTAGATTTGCGAGGATTTTTTTGGTGGGGAAATTTACTGAATGCAGATTGGTCTTATTATATTTTTTCTATGGAATCGGTATTAAAATCTTGTCATGGAATTTACCATCCCTATAACATGCTTTTTTTAACCCAACATTTTCATAAGCACGAATACCGCCATTATTAGATTCCGAAACTGTAAGCCATCCTATTCAAGTTTGATTTATCAAAGCCGTGTTCAACAATTTTATTCGTTGTAAAGGTTTTAATTCTATAATTAGTTTTTTCTTGTGAATTACTTTATTTTTTGAATTTTATTTAGTTACTGGATTAGAAGCACTCCAATGTTTGAGGAAATTGAATATAAGAACTTCATAACATTTTACTCAAAAAACGATTGATACCAGCAGAACTTATTTCTTTTTTTTATTGTCAAAGTCTAAAAGATCGAATAATGATTTTCCTATATCTCGAATGATGTCTATGTAAAATATGAAACTGAAAAACAATATGGTGTCACACAAAAGTATTAATGTGCATTCTGAAAAAGCATTCTTTAAATATTTACTTTCTCTTAACATACTAAAAATAAAAGCGATAGCAATTAATATAATTTGTTCATAGAAACTATTTTTCAAATTCTTTTTTGTGTTATGAAAATCAACACCTGATGTATCTTGTATTTCTCTTATTTTTCCAGCAATTAAAGTGCTACTTGCTATGTTTATTGCGAACAATGTTGTCAATAGAGTTAATATATTTTCAGCAAACTTGTTTACAAAAGAACTACCTAACTTCATTGTTAGAAATGCAAAGCCAAAACTAATTGTCAAAAAAGCTATTAATTTGTATAAGCTATTCATTGTTCATTTGTGATTTTAGTTGGGAAACAAAGTTAGCGATTGTCTCATTGTCTGCTTCTATTTCTAAACTGTCAAATTCAAAAGTCTTTACTGAATTTTCAGTTGTTTCCCAACTTCTGAAACCATTGAGTTTTAACTTCGCTGGACCCGCTCCTTCAGAAGATGCTTTTACTAAGTCTGCAAGTGGGTGATTATTTTCATCTAAATTTTCTAAAACTTGTTGCTCAGGTGCATCAAATTCTATTTTAGTTTTTGCGCTGTTAAGAGCTCTACTCGCAGCCTTTAAATCTTCGGAAAGCGATTCATTTATTCTTGCAAGGTTTGGTTTTGAAAATTCAAATTGTAATTTTTGAACACGCCCTTCATACTTTTTAAGCATTTCCCACAACATTTTTTCTTCATACTTCGGTTGTGGATAGAACTTTAGATAGTATTTTGTGATTTCCCTATCAATTGCTCTTTCTAAAATTTTTAATACTGTAAAACTGTTTCCAAATGATGTTTTGTCAGATTCTATGGCAATTAACTGAATGTTTGGGTTGTTGTAAATTCCGATTAAACAACTCGGTTCACTTTCAAAATATTCTTTTTGAAAGTTCTTTTCGTATTTAAGCGTTTTTTTGTTTGCAAGTCTGAGTAAAATAAATTCATCATCCTTGAACTCAATTTTGTAATTTAATTTTTTCCGACTGCTGTAAAAGTCAATAGTATTAAAAATTTTAGCAAATAAAATATTTTTTTTAGAAATCAGCTCGTCCGTTGTCATGTTATGACCGAACAAAGACGTCTGTACATTCGTTACTGGACTTAATTGATATGAAAAGATGTCATATTTTATCATTTGCTCTTGTCTTTTGAATTTTTCTTATAATGTTGGCTATACGTTAGGCTGGTTTTAGGAGAACAAAACCGTCAATTGAATAAAAGAACAAAACTCTAAGTTTGCACGCCACCATAGCTTCCATAAAAACTGCACTAACGACTGTGTTTTTTCTTTGTCGCTATAATTTTTGCTTCATTTATTGCCTTTAAAATATGAAATCTTGCTTCTGCTCTCATTTTTATATTTTCAAACTCTCCTGTAGTATCGCACCAATTATTAAAAAGTATAAAGTTCGATTCAATTGCTTCTGGTGTTTTACAGTCAATTAAGAAAACTAATTGAATATGAGTATTCTGTTCCCAAACATAAAGCCCGAAATCGTCGCGAATTGCACTTAGATCAGGAAATCCAATTAGATTTTTAACTTGAATTTCTGTTGCATTACCATAAACACCAATAAAATGTATAGGGCCAAAGAGATTATTTTTTCCTTTAACTAATTCTTGATCCTTTAAGAATGGTCTTCCAGTAAATGACTTTGCATCTTCAACAGACATATTATCGGGGATAGAAAATGCCTTTGAAATGAATTTAGAAAAGTTTGGGTTGTTGGAAATGAGAAAATTTAGTTTTTCAGTTATGAGTTTATTTCTATCCGAATATTTTAACTTTTTCCAATTAAGAGAAGTTTTGTTATTTCCTGATAGGTTATAATAACTATTTGAAATTTTAATACGGTCAGAAAGATGATTGTAAATGATAGTTTTTACAGATTCTAAAAGAGAATCTTTAAAGTTATCATTTGATTTCATTCCAATAACTTTTAATGGATTTGTAAATCTGTTGAGATTCTTGACATATGTTTTAAAAATTTCATTCCTATTTTCTTCAGCTTTGTCCTTTGGTATAATTTCAAAATAATTTTCGATATTGATGATAGCCGTTTTTCGTGTAGAAATATCTAATGCTGTTGAAAGTTCTGAATGACAAATTCCTAAAGATACTCCAGTTGGGGCCCAGCCAGCAAAACCATTGTAAAGGGCAATAATTAAATCAGATTTTCTAACTTCTTCTAAACACTCATTATAACTCTCACGGGTTGTTGCTGCTCCGAATGTTTCATTTATTCTAATATCTAAAAAGTCCTTATTAAACATTTTGATTTGCTCAAGTTCATTTTTGAGCCACAAACGTATGTCTGTTAATCTTTCACCCGTTATACCACCTATTTTAATTGAGTCATCGTTACGGCTAGATATAAAAACTTTAAGTTTCATATTGTTGTTTTTTTGTTGGTTAAACGTTCAACCTTGTTGACATTATTAATTCATTAATAAAACTGTGACTTATTCACTAAAATATGTTGTGACATGTGTATTTCAGCTCAAACTAAAATACAATTATTCCAAACATGTGTTTTTTGAAAAAAACAATGCGCAATATGTAAATTGTAATTCGAAAGTAATTGTAAGTCTCTAATTATCTGAGGAATAATGAAACATGGTATAGAATGAATAGTAGAAAAAATTAAGGGTTTACCCTGAATGATTTGGGGGTTTTTCTTTGGGATTTTATGGGGTTTATTTCCAGGATTCGAGGAGTTGTTTGGGGGTTAGGCCTTGTGTGATTGATGCAATTTGGTCTTTGATGCTGCGCTGAACGATGGAATAACGTAATTCTCCGTCAATGTGCTTGAACTGCTTGATTACTTTTTCCACCCCTGCTAACTGACCTTCTAAATGAATGATATTCATGAGTTGCTTGAATTGGTCGGTTTGTAAATTTGGTGTTCCTGATGCGGTAACTAAGGCACTGAAGTATTTCGTGTATTCCATGGTTTTTTAGTAAAGGTATTAATGGGATAACGTAAGGTTTTTACGTTTTCTTCTAACTTTTTGGCATCGCCCCAAAAAGTAAGCAAAAAGGGCTAGCACTAGGAATAATCTCTTACCCTTCAATGGCTTGAATCTGAAATCACCTTTCTTTTTTAGCATTGCCCTAAAAAAGAAACAAAAAAGGTCTAGCGCTGGAAAGATTGGACTACCCTCATCTTCCTCGTTGCTAAAATTTCTGAAACTCGCTTTCGTGCCTCGGCTCAAACAGCCAGAAATTTAAACGCATCTTCGTCGTGTGGGTCCCAGTCGAATCTTTCAATGCGCAATGGGATGATGAGAATTAAAAGGGAAAACTGCCTAGAGCCAGTGTTGGAAAGACGAAATGGAGCCATGATGCGGTCCCGAAGTGAAATTCGGGATTAGTTCGAAGACGTTTTTCAATGAATGAAAACCTGTCTCACTAAAATGGCGAAATGAAGTGTGGGAGCATGGAAGTGAGAAAGGGATTTAGCAGAACGATCCCGATGTTGCACTATGTTTCAATCGGGATTAGTTCGATTCACGGTATTTCCTCGTAAATCCCGATCTCACTGAAATGCGCGAGACGACCGCGAGTTAGCGCCGAAGGGGGATATGAGGAGTGAGAAACAGAGCGAGAGCGGAGTGGAACACGGGAATGACCTCTGCAAGTTGCACAAGGGACTGGCGCAGGTTTTTGATTGGTGTTGGAAATGGAAAGTCAGGCGAATGAGGTACGAATTGGCTTGGTGGGTTGCGGTAGCGCTTGAATGATGTAGCGATAGCGAAAGAAATGAAAGGGCTAGACGCAAATGGGAAAAGCAAGTTTGTGGATTTTAGAGGTACGAGAAAGGGAACAATCTTGCTGTGGGTGCGGTGCGTAAAAGCTACTGAATGGAACGAAAACGTAGGGGATCCAGCGGTAGCGGACACACCGTAGGAGAAGTGAGAGAAGTTGCTTTTAGCACATGGGTTCAAAAACTGTGACCCATTACGAAGGGAGTCCCAACGGGCGAACCTTGACAGGGGTGGACCAGTCCCGAAGCTGAGGCGCTTTAGCAGGCGAGCATAAACACAAGCAGCGGCAGACCCCCAGTAAACAAATTGTGAGAGAGAGCGAAGAGAGCGCGGGATTTGGAGGAACGAAGCCGAACGAACACCTTATTGGGGACTTCTTCGCCGAGGCTACGAAGGCCGAAGGATGGGGGTATGAAGTAGCTGCGACTGAGGACGCCCGAAGAACAGGCGAAGAAAACAAGTGAACAGCCACAAAGAGAATTCTGAACGACTGGCTAAGGAACGCTAAAAACAAGGGCGTGAGAGGCAAAAACTGCATTTATGCATTCTCTTGACGAACCGCTTGTTATACCCTTGTTTTTATGTTTTTCTGAAGCTGTGATGAGCAGGACGAAGACAACTACTCTTCCAAGAGCATCATACAAGGTGTATGAATATTTTTTGGATAATCCTGCGTTGTTATTTCTCTGACGTGCATTTTGACTTACGACCAGTCTGCCTAATTTATCGTAAAAGAAACGAGCGCTGTAGCGATTTGCGTCATAGAATTTGCGCACGTAACAATAGGCACTGTTGTTATAATTGGCAAAGTTGCTGTTGTAAGCTCCACCTAAAACGCCATTTGTGGCAGTTGAAAAAGCAATGGTTCTGATGGAAACATTTGATGCCTGCACTACATTATACGGATCAGCGGTATAAATGCCATTTTGTGCATACCAAATTAGGCCTGTTAAATTTCCGGAAGTGTTTATTGATGGTTCTTTTGAATGGAAATAGGCTCCGTTGTCTCCCACGAGGATGAATTCTGAAATGCTAATTGCTGCAATTGCCCTTATGTTTTTACTTCCCAATTACTATGTAATTACTCTTTGATTATTTTTTTATTTATCTCCCCTACTCTTAGTAAATACACTCCTTTTTTTAGCGTTGAGCAATCCATAGACTGTTGTTGATCTGTAATTGCAAAATGAATCATTTGCTTGCCATTTAAATCAGTAATTGTTGCATTTGAACCGATTAAAGATAGAGGGATTTCTGAAATTGTGATTTTATCTGATGAAGGATTCGGGAAGACATTAATATTAAAAGATTGAGTTAGATTTACTGTTCCCAACCAGGAAGGACTGTTTGGAGTTAGAAAAGTATGGAGGTAGTTTAAATCTGCTACCCAAAGGTTACCAAGCGTATCTATTTCCAGACCGTAAAAGTGTGAAAAGTCTATTGGAGAATTGGAATTATCAAAGCGACTTGTCCAAGTATTGCCTTCCAGTTTTGAAATTGCAAAAGGAACATCGTTGGCATCTCCGAAAACTGCCCATAAACTGTCTTTATCATCAAATTCTATTTCCAACACATTTGGACTTGGCATGTTGATGGTGTTGTTTGGGGTGATGGTGTCTAAAAAATCATAGTTATAGGCATAGCTAATTCCTTTTTTTCCAGCGACATACAAAGTATCTGATTTTCGGGAGAATTTTGTATCGTGAAAAATTGTCCAAAGGTAATGTGGGTCTGAATTTAAGATAGTGGAAGTATTAGATGAAGGTTCATATTTATAAACAACCGAACTTCCATTATTTCCGTAAATAAAAGAGCCTTTTGCATCAATTTCAGTATAGTTTTTGCCATATATTTCAGTAGTTGAGTTGTAGAATTTTCTAAATCCTGTTTGATTGGCCATAGTTACATATATAGTATCGAAGTCGGTGGTAATATTAAGATAATCGCAGAAGCTTGAATCAATAAGAGTGGATTGGTAATTGGTAAAAGTGTGAAAACCAAATATATTAATATTATAATAAATGTTTGACGGAGTAAATGCAAATTGTATATTGTCCACGGTCCATAAGGGACCTAATTCTGCTGATGTAAAAACATGAATATTACCTGAGTTTTCAATAACTGAAACTTTTGTGTCATGAATGAACCAAATATTGTTTCTGTATGGATCAATGCTAAATTGACGATAGGGAGCTGTTTCGTAGGTGCCAAGCTTGGAAATGGATTGCCAAGTTTGAGCTTTTAAACCGGTAGAAAACAAAATAATGAAAACGACAACTAATTTTAACCAATTCATGATTTTATAAATTTAAGCAAATGAATACGTTTGTTATCATAACATTTAATAAAATAAATACCTTTTTGATTTTTTGAAATATCGATGGTTTCATTTATTGAATTAGGGGTCGAGCTATAAACTAATCTACCATTAACATCAAAAATTTCAATTTTATTTATTAGTTGATTAGCATTATTTTTCAAATTAAATAATCCATTAGAAGGGTTGGGGTAGAGAGAAATGGTGTAATCAATTTGATCTAATTTATCTATACCTAAATTAAAATTATTATCAAATAATTGGTTTATAGAATCACAAGGAGAGTCGTATGCATTTGTAAGTGTTGTGTCTTGTATATAAATAGAAAAAAGCATTTTGGGAGAAATATTTGGATCAGTAGGAAACCAAACATCGGTTGGATAATTAATATCTAGTAAAAATGATTCATCGTCAATATACCTGCCAATAAAATGGTAATAATATCCACGTGTTTTAACAAAAAACAAATTGGAATCAACAAATGTAAGCTCTTCATATGGCATCATTTTAAACTCATCATAATTGTGCTGAAAACCTATTGCTGGACCAGCCCAATATGCAGTTGTATCATTATAATACTCAACTGAATTACTGGCACTTGGACGTAACCATATGTCAATAAGATTAGTTGATGGTAACATATATTCAGCAAAAGAATATTTGTTTTCAACCAAAACTCTTTCAACCTGATAATATTGATTGTTTTCTAAAGGTATTGAACTTGAAATTGGGCCCCAATCGTCAGAAACAAAAGCATATTTATATGAAAGAGCTATCGTATCGCGTAGAATAATATTTGATGAAATTAAACTATCCGGATGAATAATTTGTTTTGTGGGATTTTCTATCATTTGTAGAGCTTTATAAGCATCAAGCCTACCCCAACCTGTTGTATCATCGTAACCAGGGCCATATAAATTGGTTGCTGAATGTTCGAGGATATACTCTACGTCTTCAACTGATAGATTTCTATTACTGTAACAATTTTTGTTGTAATGACTCAATAACAAAGCAACCACTCCTGAAACATGCGGCGCTGCTGCAGAAGTGCCATTGAATTTGGTATATGGATTTGCCTGAGGAATTTCATAGACAACATTGGTGGTGTAAACAATCGAATCAGAACCAGGTGCTATTAAATCCATATTTCCACCGTATAAGCTCCAATAACCCGCTTGTTCTTCAGCATAGCTTTGGTTTAATCCATTTTGAACAGTATTGCCGTCATAGCCGGATGCACCAATTGAAATAATCCAGTTATCCGGAAACGATTGTGGGTAAATGTAATTAATAACTGTAGGGTCCGTATTTGGAAAAAATTGTCTGCTATTCCCACGGCTTACCACATTGATAACCCCATTTTTAAGTGAAAATAGGTAAGCCTCTCTGCATAAATTGCAAACAGCAGTATTAATTATAGTTGAATCGTTTATTTCTTTTACAAGTGATTTATTTCCATTTCCGTTCCCATTTCCATTTCCATTTCCATCGTCATCGTCATCATCATCGTCATCATCATCGTCATCGTCATCATCTGTTCCACCTCCAACAGTGGGATCCTGGGGAATTGGCCCGATGGTTTTGATCATATAAGAATGATTCCCAATGTGAACTCCGAAACCAGGTGTTCCATCAAAATAGGGATTTGTATCGTCATAATAATTCGTGGGATAGTCCCAATAAGTACCTACAGATCGTGCCGCATCAACTACACTTGCGCAAATATATGATGCCACACTTTGTTCAAAATAATTTATTCTTAAATCAATTAATGAGCATCCCGGATTATTTTGATCTCCTCCTGCAATGCCTGCAATACCCGTTGTGTTATTTCTCTTAGCTCCGATAATTCCTGCTGCCGGTGTACCATGAACATAACTGTCTTCTCCCCATTCATAAGGTAAATTGTCATAAGGGGTGAAGTATGCCCCGCCGAAAACGACATCTAAATCCGGATGTGTTGTATCAATTCCAGAATCATGAACACCCACTTTTATAAATGGTTTTCCAGTTTCTATTTGCCAAGCATTTTCTATGTTTATTCCAGCGTTGGGTAATGTAGCAGAGCCATTCAATGATACTTGTTTTGGATATAACGTATCATTTGGCACAGAGGAAAACTCCGCTGGAAAATTATAATGACAATATTCAATTAAAGGGGATAAATTGTCCAATAGATAAATGACTTTTGTCATACTTATGTCCTCAGGTATATTTAACGTAAATGTAGCCCAGAAAGGAGGGATTGTAACTTTATCTCCCAGTCTTGAAATTGAAACAGTATCCTTTGTGGTCAAAAAAGGAAAAATTTTGGTTAATTGCCAATCACTAATACCAGGATATTGTTGCTCCATTTTAATCCAATGTTGTTTTGCTCTACTATTTAAAACTGTTTTAACAGGAAAAGTAGATAACTCTCTGTTATCTACGATTTCAAAATTTAAATACGAATAATTAAATTTAATAATAATATCTCTATTTGGAGATTGGCTGAATGACTTGAGGTTATTGGCAAGTAGTAAAATAAACAATATTATTTTTAGGAAGACATTACCTAATTTCATGTTTTGATGATTTAATTTATTGAAAATGTTGGTGGTACTAATTTAGAACCTCATTGCATAGAAAGCTTTTAGCCTCCAGTATATCTGTTTCAATCTCTTTTCTTTCTTTTTCTGTATCCACTGAAAATATGCAGATACAATTTGCATTGTGTTTTTCAATACAGCCATCTTTATGATGGTCTTTGAACCTAATTGATAGGTCTCCAGTCATCCCACAATAAATCAAATTGTGATTGTATTTGTTATTGGTATTTACATACCTTTCGGTGAAAAGGTAAATGGCACTGAGTGGTTTGAATTTAGTATCAATTGTATAAAGTTTGAATGTATACTTTTTACCCGATTTGCCTACAATGGTAAGTACATTATTAGTTAATTTTCCCATAATTCTTTCATTTTTTTAGCATTTTTATGGCTTATACATAATTATAATAATTCAATAAAAAACGTTAAAATTTTGTTGGTGCAAGTTAGGGAATCCGTCTCTTTATTTTTTAGGCCTAAAAAGTTGAAAAGGGTTATAATATATGTATATATTGCTGTATTTCAGTCAATTAAATTGTTAGCTGTAGAAGTGTAAATTAGGGGTTTATCCTTGCAAAATCAGGGTTTACCCTTAATCGATTTATAGCGATTTATTGAGTTTTTTCTATCCTTCCCTTTCCTTAGTATTAACGTAACATGTTAAAAACCCGATAAATTTGATTTACCGGGTTTCTTTTTTGGATTATTTGATTTAGGAAAATTTGATTAACTGATGAGAATTAATATTTTAGGTATTCCTGGACTAAAATAAAAATCCCCAAGTTTTATTTCTTGGGGATTGGTTTAAGTAGGTGTTTTGGAATTATTGTTTCACCATTTTCTTCGTTGCTACAATTTGACCGTCTGCCACTAATGTGTAGGTATAGATACCTGTGCTTAAGTCGTTGGCAAAAACGTTAAGTTGACTGTTTCCTCTTTCTTTGATTTCAACATTGTTGATCATTTTTCCATTTGAATCATAAAACAGGATGTTTGCTTTCTGAACAGATTCAGGTATTGAATAAGAAATAACTGTTTGTTCTGCGAATGGATTTGGTACGTTTTGATTCAAGACAATAGATTGAACAGTGTTTAATGTAATTGTTTGTCCTGTTGTTGGTTGAGCCATTTGACTCGGTTGGTTTTGATTGCATAAGTTTAAAGCGTTGATGCAGTTTTCAAGGTTAATTAGGCGATTGTTTAACTCATTAATCATTGAATCTTGGTGTGAAATGATTGCGTTTTGCTCTTGAATGGCTTTAGTTAAAATTGGAATGATAGCCATATAATTCAATGTTTTAAACTGAAATGCCTGCGAAACCTCATTTCCTGAAGAATCAATAATAGCAGGATTTATTGCTGTGCCAACAAGCTCAGGTAATACAGTTTGAACTTCTTGTGCAATAAATCCGTATTGCTGACCTTGTTTGAAATTCATTTTTCCTTGGAAAGCACTTACATTGAACTCGTATTTTCTTGGCTTAAGGTTATTAACTATGTTAAGTGCATTTGGAATCGAGTCAATATTTGTTTTAAACATTTGGTCAGAAGTTCCAACTTGGCCAGTATAAAGAAGATCTCCATTAAAATATCCTGCAAAATTAGGACCTAGTGTGGAAGGAGAAATATCAGGTGCTGCACCATAAACACCATAATTTGTACCCGCATTGGTTGAAATACCCACAACTCCAATTCCGAGCGTATTAAATGGTAGATTTGATCGAGAATGGAAGTACCCGCCCACATTTGTTGAGCCCACACTGCTGTTTGGATAACTTCCTGAAATTCCTCTGATACCAAAGCTTTGAATTCCGTTCTTTGCAAAGAAATCGCCTCCAATTTGGGTAGTTTTAGTTAAGTAATTTTCGCCAGTATTTGGACCAATCGATTCACCGTAAACACCTTGAAACGTTAGCGCATTTGCATTTGAAATATCAATATTACTAGCATGTATAGCAGTAGAATTTGCATTAATCGAGGTCGGATGTGTTTGCAATGAACTAAATTTTCCTGGTAAAATACTTGAACATTTGTATCCAACACTTACATGATTTTGACCTAGTGAATCGTTGTTTTCGAAATATATATTGTGATTATTTAAATTAATTTTAGAATCGGAGGATAAGAAAGCTGCTGGGGTAAAGTCGCTACATGTAACAAAACCTTGACCAGTTCCAATATTTAATGGGATGTTTCTGTAATGAACTCGATTAAGATCTGCGGAATCTATCACTAACACACGAAGTAAAGAATCTTGCTGTGTTACCGTTCTTACCCTTAAATCTCCATCAATATCCAATTTTGCATCAACTGGATTAGCCGTGTTTGGACCAGCTGGTGAGAAATCTCCAATTCCCATCATCCCAAAGTTTGATGAAGGAAGAGTGGATGCCAAGATGGGTTCCATTCGAGCAACTTCTAGGCCATTTAAAGATGCAGCTACAGAATCTCCAGGAATCACGCTTGTTGTTGTTGAGGTAAAAATAAAACGCAAATTATCCGGCCCACTTGCACCTGTAATACCTCCGTTTTGATTATCTCCCCAATTGATTACAGCATCTCCTCTGTCATTGCCTTCTTTTTTCAAGCCGACATAGATGTTATCGCTGCTGTCACTAATAAAAGCACCTATATCCATCCATGGCCGCCAGCCATCTGTTGAGGAAGCATTTATGCTATTTTGACCTGTATTATAACCTAAATGTAATAGACTTAACGGTCTTGTTACCGGATTGGAAGGATTATGGCTAACAGACATTCTTGTAATATTATTTGGAATACTACCAGGGTTATAGATTCCCATTCCTCCTGCTGGTAGATTTGTTGGCGTGTTGACACTGGTAATACGAACCCGTTCTCCCGTTGCACCAGATATTGGGTTAATTGTGTTTGAATTCGCATTGGTTGATAGTAAAATTGGTTTAAGTTCTTGGTTGTATATCGCTGCCGTCCCATTCACTTGCGGATTTGTATTTCCAAGGATTCCAATACGCAAACCGTCATTTGCTGTTTCACCTGTACCACTCCCAACCGCCGTATTTCGATTGGTGTACTGTTGCCAAACGGATTCAAGGTTACTCATACTCATGTGAAGCAATGCCTGCGGACGGACGTAAATGGAAGTTCCTTCATTAATGCCGAATGTATTACCTAATGCGAATCTACCTTCTCCAGTAAACCGAGCAACGTGACGTCCGTCTATGTCAAGATTTGACTGAAGATCAGTGCTGATAAGTGATGCAGGATCTGCTACCGAACCACCATTTGCACTACCATTCGTGAATCGAAAGACCATATCATCAGGGCCATAAGGTAATCCGTCTAAGTTATTACCGTCATTGCTCCAGGAAAGCACAGTTTCAGTGATATCCCATTCATTGTTTACAGGTCTTAATCCAAAATAGGAAAGATCCCCGTTATCCGTGAATGTAATCCCCGTTTTCATCCATGGTCTGTATCCTGCAGGATTTATAGACAAGCCCTTTAAATGTAATAAGGAATATGCTCCTTGTAAGCTTGAACCATAGATTGGTTCGGGATTATTTATTGTTCCTCCCTGACCTAAAAGGAGGTAGCCATCTTTGCCAATGTTATTTGCTGGGTTGGCAACGTTGGTATATCCATTTATTCCATAATTGACATTCCCATTTAATTTCATTCGGAAGAAATCGTCAGTAATGGTATAAATACCGCTATTCCATTTCGTACCGAAGATGTTGTTAGCATTACCAATTAAATTATTCCCCCCTCTGTACCAGGCTGCTGCTGCCTGAGGAATTGTATTGTTTGCAGGTGGTATACCTGTAGGAGATTGTTGCGCGGTTAAATTTAACGCAAGAATACCTGTAATAAATAAAAATAATAAATGTTTCATGTTCTTCGTTTTTCAACGAATCAGCTGAAAAAAACCTTGTTTAAAAATTGCTTTACTTTCAATTTTGAAAATATAAAAATAAATTCCTTCGGAAAAATTTTTACCTGACCAGGTAGGATTGTTTTTATCTAATACAATTATATTATTTCCCCAACGATTGAGAATTGTCATTTCCCAATCTTCAATTCCTAAAACTCTGGGAAAAAAAAGGTCATTTATATTGTCATTATTAGGTGTAAAAACATTTGGAACTGAATATTCAAAATACTCAGTTGCAGAAAAATCATCTAAAAAAAAATAACCACTTGGTAAAAACATTCCATTCCAAGAAGAAGTGTCGCATAAAGAATTATATGTAGAGTTGCTTGAATCCTGAAAATTCCCTATGGTCAAAAAATTTTCACCACCATTAGCTTTAAAAACAATTTCACACAAATACCAGCCAGAGGTATCATCTACAAATTTATTTTCATCCGAAGACCCTAATGGTGTTAAAGAAGATAAGAAATATGCGCTCGTATCCTTCAATTTTGAAGAAGAACCGTAAACGCCAAATTGATTAGGAGGGCATCCACCTGATTCGATTCCTCCATCGACAGAATAATAAAAAGACAACTTATATAATTTATCTTGTTCCAAGGTTGTAGTCAATTTATTTTGAATAAATTCTCTGTACGAATACGAAGACACATCTACCATAACAACGAATCCTGCCATATTCTCGCCCGTCTTAGGTTTTTGATAAGAAATTGTATTTGGAGGAATCATTGTTCCAACAATCGGATTTTGACACCACAAATCAGAAGATGATTTTATTGGATTTGACCAACCTTTACAACCTGACCACTCAAAAACGTCAAAACCAATATAAGCAGATTGTCCATAACAAGAGTCTATATCTTCAAAACTTGGATTAGTAATGAGGTTTTGGGCTTTTAAGGAAGAAAAGCAAAAAAGAAATATGTAAACAAGGTATTTCAATTAATTTGTTGTGTTTAATAAAGTTACTAAAATACTCTCTTATTCTTTAACCTAAAACGAAGAAAAGAGGAAAAGAAGGTGGGAAAATACTATTTATGTTACATAGGCGTATCTTTTGAGATGGAAAATTAGCACATTCCAATAACGCCTGAAATAGGGTTAAACACTGAATTTTTTAGGGGTATTTCCTCAAAAATTGTCAGATTCTTATTTATTTGTGAAAAGACTATCGATTATTTGAAAACAATCAATTGATGTTTTATTGCATACATGGCAATGCCAACCATGTTTCGGGCTTTGATTTTGGTGAGGATACGATCACGATGGGATTCGATGGTTTTCTTGGAAACGAAAAGCATGTCGGCAATTTCTTGGCTTGTTTTTTCCTGACAGATGAGTTGCACGATTTTGATTTCTTGATCGGATAATACGGAGGTGTTGAAGTTTGGAACAACGACTTTTCGGTTTACATAATCTTTAACTTTCGATATCGGAACTCGCTCGCTGAGGTAATATCCTACCTCTACTATTTGTTCAATTGCGGCAACGACTTCGTTGATTTCTTGGACTTTCAAAAGGTAACCTCTCCCACCGTTTTTCATGAAACGATCAATGAATGCTTCGTTGTCGTATGAACTTAAACCAATGATTTTTATGTTTTTGTACTTTCGGACGAGTATTTCAGTGGCTTCCCAGCCGTCCATGTTTGGCATTTGGATGTCCATTAACACAACGTCTACTCGTACTTTGTTCTTGTTTTCTTTGAACCAATTAATGACCTCAACTCCGTCATTTGCTTCGAAAACTACTTTGATGTGCGGATTGTCGTCAAACATTCTTTTCAATCCTTGGCGAACCAATTGCTGGTCGTCGACAATGACTACATTAATTTCTGATTTCATCTGCAGGTATTTTTATGCGAATTTCTGCTGTGCCTTTTTTATCTACTTCGTAATTAATTGTGGCTCTTAAGTTATTAATTCTTGATTGAATGCTTTTCAACCCGCTGCCTTTTTCTGAACGAAGCAGGTGTTCGACTTGGGCATTGTTTAATCCTAAACCGATGTAATTAAAGGTTATTTTAATGATGTCGCAAGCGTTTTTGATTTCTATGTGCAATTCCTTGGTGTGGCTGTGCTTTAGTATATTGTTGATGGTTTCTTTGATGACTCGGTAGATGTTTAATTCTGCTTCAAGGTTGAAACGCATGCGGTTGAGGTTGCTTTTGTATATGATGTTCATTTTGCCTGTGGCATTGATGGTTTTGACTAGTTCTTCGATGGTGGTGTCTATTCCCATTTTGACTAATGTGGGCGGTGAAATGCGGTTGGAAATTGTGCGAATTGTTTCTGCTGTTTTTTCGATGATTTGCGAGGTGTCTGTCAATAGGTCAAATAGTCGCTCGGGCTGATTGACGCGGTTTTGTGCGTTTAGCATGTTAATTTTTAAGACGGTGACGAGTGCACCTATTTCGTCGTGTAAATCCATGGCGATCTGAACGCGCTCTTGTTGTTCGGCTTTCATGGATGCTTCGCTGATTTGTCGCTCGAAGTTTATTTCGGCTGTTCGCAGGGCTTCTTGTTCTCGTTCAATGCGCTTTTTGAAAACGAGGAATAGGGCGATGAAGGCAATGGTAAAAACCAGCATCATACTTATTCCTGTAAGAACAAATTTTACGAGACTGATTTCGATGGTAGTTTCCAAATTGAATAAGCAATTATTAGTTTTGAAATCATTTCTATTAAATTGTGAACAATCCAAATTTGTCTTGAATCTTCATTTATTATTGGCAATATGTAAACTATAACAATTGAAGCTGAATAGTAGAAAAGTAAAGAATAAATAAATGAATTATCAATTAGAGAAAAAATAATATTTTGTTTCAATGAATATATTAACGAAAAAAGAGAGTTAACAAGGATTAATGAATTAATTAAAATAAAATGAATTTCGAATGATTTCCGGAAAGAGTAAAAGCCAATTAAACATAACAATAAAATATTCACTAGAAGATATCCTTTTCGAAGCTTAAGACGAGAATAAAAAAAATAAAATATTATAAGAGAGGAAAAGACAGAATAAAATTTAATTAATAATATATTTTCATAACCCCGATAAACCAATAATAATGAGATAATTTGTGTAAGAAATGATGCGGTAAGAAAAGAAAATATTTGTAAATTATTTCTCCAAAGTGAATTCTTTACTAAAAAAAGAAAAATGGGTAGAAAATCTACCCATAACATAGAATAAAATATTACATTAAAAATCATTTAATACTAACTATTCAATGGATTGTTTGATCCACAAACTGTTGGACATGGTATTCCCATATCATAAACCTTTCCATTATACATATCATTTCCTTTTGCGTCAACGCCAACTAAAACATTGGTCATGTTTCCGCTCGCATCAACTGCATTGTAAATTCGGATACCAACGCAACCAGTTTGAGACATAATGTCTGTGTAAACGTTATTTGTGTAGTACACCGCTTTTGTAGCATTCGGGAAGTTTCTTCTGAATGTTGCTGTCATCCCTGATGCAGTTGTTAATGAAATAATTGAACCTGCCATAATTTTAATTTTTTAAAGTTAATAATTGTTTATAAATCCAAAATTATGGATGTATTCCATTCGTTTATCAGGTTCAAAAATGAGCAGAAATTTAAGTGTTTCATAGTCA
>Ga0315905_10001091_pt1 | contig 29486 bp, 52 predicted proteins | sample LakEriMetagenome_5_FD_203522 | JGI IMG/M metagenome (GOLD analysis project Ga0315905, IMG submission 203522) | Freshwater fungal communities from buoy surface, Lake Erie, Ohio, United States - Buoy 4 MA121 | ecosystem: Environmental > Aquatic > Freshwater > Lake | place: USA: Lake Erie, Ohio...
CCGGGGTTAGGCTTTCTCGGCGCCAGTCGAAGATCAGCCCGAAACGGTCGGACGTCGAAGTCTACGCTGGTGCGTCGCGGGTCATTCAAGCGACGCTTCAAGAGTTCGGCACCATTGACGCCCCGCCGCAGCCCTTTGCCCGACCCGCCTGGGACGCTGGAAAAATGCAAGCTCTGGCGGACGTCAAGACCGGGCTTGCGACCGAGATTGAAAAAACAGCGGCCCGCGCTGCGAAGAGGGCCAAGAAATGATAGCCGCCCTGATCGCCAAGCTGCTGGCCACCGCCGGCGTCTCTGCGCTGGTCTCGACCCGCATCCGGCCCGTCCTCGCCCATCAGACCGACACCCTGCCGCTGATCGTGGTTCACCAGATCACGCACCGGCCTGAGTATAGCACCAGCGCCACGGTCGCCCTGGCTGCGACGCGGGTGCAAATTGATTGCTGGGGCAAGACAATGGCCTCGGCCATCAGCGTCGGCGATGCGGTCAAGACAGCCCTTTCAGGCCAGACCTTCACCCAAGGCGGCGTGACCTTTCAAGGCCTGTTCGTCGACGGCGAACGCCATTCATTCGAAGGTGATCAGCCGGAAGCCAGACGCTTCCGCTGCGGCCTCGATTTTCAGGTCTGGCACACAGACCCCTAAGCGGCCCGACCTGGCCTTTTCAAAGGAGCTACCTCAATGGCTGGAGCTATCGGCTACGGAGCCACCGTCTACCTCGACAATGCCTCGGGAACCCTGACCCTGATCGGCGAGCCCACCAGCATCGAGCCCTACGGCTATTCGGTGGACACTGTGGAATCGACCCACCTGACCTCGACCTCGGCCCACCGTGAATATATCGCGGGCCTGGCTGACGTGGGTGAAGCGACGGTCGAACTGAACCACGACCAGCACAGCGCCACGGACCAGCTTCTGCGGGCCGCGCTGCTTGACCGGGCTGTTCGGACGTTCAAAGTCGTCTGGGCCGATGCGGCGAACTTCAGCTGTGAATGCTTCGTCACCGCCTACAATCCCGGCTCGGTTTCTCCCGGCGACAAGATGACGGCCAGCTTCACCGTCAAGTTCACCGGCGTCCCGACCTTTGCGGCCTCCTAATGAGGGGTGAAGTCGTTTTCGAGGTCGAGGGCGTCCAGTATCGGATGGTCCTCGACTTCAACGCCCTTTGTGACGTCGAAACCGTCCTGGGCGAGGGCGTGAAGATGACCGGCCCAACGGCAACGCGGGCGGTGATCTGGGCGGGTCTCCAGCGTCACCACTCGGTCACCATCGCCGAGGCGGGCGACCTGATCGGCGCGATGGGTATGGCCAGGGCTGCGGCTCTGGTCTCCGAGGCCATGGCTGCAAGCGGTATGTTGGGAGGGGAGGAATCTGCGGACCCTCCCCGTCCGAAGGCAAGGGCCTCGAAGGCGCGCTGAGCGTCTGGTGTGAACTGGGCGGCGACCCGGAGCAGTTCTGGCGGATGACGCCCGGCCTGTTTCGCATCTGGGTCGAAGCCCGCATGAAGGCCGAACAGACCGCCCACAAGCAGCGGGCCTGGCTGGCGTTCAACACGGCGGCGCTGGGCAGGGTCAAGACCTTCCCGCGCTGGCGGCAGTTTGTCGGCGAAGCGGCGAACCAGTCCCCGGATGAAATGAAAGCCACCCTGAAGGCCTTCGCGGGCGCTGTGGGGGCTGTCGTCGAAAGGAGCGAGCATGAATAGCGTTATCGGCGCGCTCCGCGTTTCCCTCGGTCTGGATTCGGCGTCTTTCGAAGGCGGCGTGACCGGCGCGCAACGGACCATGAAAAAGTTCGAGCGCGACATGAACAAGATGTCGGCCAACCTCCAGGGGATCGGCGGGGCCTTGACCCTCGGCCTGACCGCTCCCCTGGCGGCGGTCGGCGGCTCGATGGCCAAGCTGGCGATTGACGCCGAAGAAATGAACAGCGCCTTTGCGGTGTCGTTTGGCAAGATGGCCAAGGAAACCGAGGCTTGGGCCGAAACGACCGGCGACGCGCTGGGCCGTTCGACGCAAGAGCTTCAGAAAGGCGCGCTGGCCTTTAATGGCCTGTTCAAGGCGGGCGGCCCAGCAACGGCCCAGGCCACGGCGATGTCGAAGCAGTTCGCAATCTTGGCCCAGGATCTCTCCAGCTTCTTCAACGTCTCGGGCGATGAGGCCCTGCAAAGCCTGATCTCTGGCCTGTCGGGCGAAGCCGAGCCCCTGCGGAAGTTCAACGTCTTCCTGACCGAGTCAGCCGTCCGCCTGAAGGCCGTCGAGATGGGCCTTGGCACGATGAAGGGCGAACTGTCAGAAACGGCAAAGATCCAGGCCCGGGCCGCGCTGATCATGAAGGCGACGACCGAGGCCCAGGGCGATGTCGCGCGAACGGCGGACAGCACGGCGAACCAGATCAGGAAGTTGCAATCGGAATGGGCGGAGATGGCCGTCACGCTTGGGACGGTCCTGACGCCTCTGTTGAAGCCAGTCGTCACGGGCCTGACGGACATGCTGAAGTCTTTCAGCCAGCTGTCGCCGGAAATGCAGAAATTTACCCTGATCGGCGCTGGAGTCGCGGCGGCCATTGGCCCGATCCTGATCGGCGCTGGGGCGCTGGTGTCTGCTCTGGGAACCCTCAGCGCAGCCTTGGTGACGGCTGGCGTATCGGCCACCCTCATGACCGGGCCAATCGGGCTGGCAGCCGCCGCTGTCGCGGCCCTGACCGTGGGGCTGGGCTATTACCTTCTCACCAACAATCAAGCCGGAATTGCTGCCGCCGCCAACCGACAGGCCCATGAAAAACTCGACCCGATCCTGAAGACGGTTCGCGAGAGCATGGCCCTTGCGGCGGGCGCATCCGGCCAGCTGCGCGACCAACACCTTCGCACGGCCCATGCGGCCTGGGCGGCCGGCGAGGCAGAGCTGGAATCAGCGAAGAAGACCCTTGCCGCAGCCCGCGCACGACTTGCCGCGACCCAGACTAACGAAGACGCCCTGATGCGAATGGGCGTCGGCGGCATGCCTGGATATGCCAGTGGCATGGAAGAACAGCGGGTCTCCAAGGCTGCGGCGGCGCTAAAGGCGGCCGAGGACGTGCTGATTTCAAACGGCTTCGGTCGCCGCCGGCCGCGCGGTCAGGGCTTTATCGTCATCAAGCCGTCAGAGGCCAAGGCGGAGGCGGACGCCATCGCAGGGCTGACCGGCGGCGTGACCGCCCTTGGGGCTGCGGCTCAAGGGGCCGGGGCCCGTGCTGCCAAGGCCGAGAAGCCCGTCCGCGACTTCGCTGCCGAACTCAAATCCCTGAACGAAAGCCTGATGGGGCCAGCCGAGCGCGCGGCCTATGACCAGGCGCAACAGTTCAAGCTGCTGTCCGACGCCCTGGAGGCGGGCAAGATCAACGCCGAGGGCCTGGCCAAGGCCCTGCGGCAGATCGATGCGAACGCCGCTCGCAACGACTTCGCCGGCACGGTCAAGGCCGGCCCTGACCAGAACCCCCAGCTGGTCGACATGAACCTCCCGACCGCCACCTTCGGCGGGGCCATCATGAGCGACGAAGCGGCCAAGGCCCTGCGCGAACAGATGGCCGGCACCTTCCGGGGCGCGCTGGACAGCCTGAAAAGCGGCGGGACCAAGGGCCTGTTCCAGTGGATGGCCGACCAGCTTTCCGACCGGCTGATGGACCGCCTGGCCGACATCCTGACCAACCTGATGGATCAGCTGCTAAAGGCCATGTCCAGCAGCGGCGGCGGGAGTGGCATTTTCTCAACCATCGGCGCCGCCCTAACCTCGATGTTCGGCGGCGGATCGACTCCCGGCTTCGCGACCGGCGGCTCTTTCACGGTCGGCGGCAGTGGCGGCATCGACAGCCAGCTGATGCAGTTCAGAGCGACGCCCGGCGAGATGGTCAACATCCGCCACGGCAATGACAACGGCGGCGGCGGGGCGGTGGTCTTCGATCTGCGCGGCGCGGTGATGACCTCCGATCTGCTCAACCAGATGAACGCCATCAGCGCCCGGACGGGTGGTCAGGTCTATGGCCAGATCAAGTCCGAACAGGCCCGCGCCATGAAGGCCCAGCAATACAGGGTTGCCCGATGAGCGTGACCTTGCCGACCTCCCCGTCTCCCCGATCGTTGACGCCCCGGCTGGTGACGGCCCGCGCTGAACTGCGGTCGGCCTTCGGCGGATCGACCCAGCGGATCAACCGGTTGGGGTCGCGCTGGGCGTTCGAGGTCGAACTGCCACCCATGACGGCGGCCAATGCCTTGGCCTGGACCGACCTCCTGACCGAGGCCGACACCGGCATTCTGGAATTGCCAGAGCCCGGCATCACAATCGGCTCGCCGGGGACACCGTTGGTCAATGGGGCGACCCAGACCGGGGCCAGCCTGATTACGGACGGCTGGACGGCGGGGTATGTCATTCCCAAGGGGAAATGGTTCTCGGTCTCGGTGTCGAGCCTGCTTTATCTGTATCAGACCACGGCCTCGACCACGGCGAGCGGCGCTGGCGCGGCCACCCTGCCAATCCGGCCCCTGCTGCGGGCCAGCCCCGCTGACAATGCGGCTCTGAACGTCAATCCGGCGAAGGTCGAGGGGTTTGTCACCGTCCCTGACGGCGCAATGGGTATCAGCGTGGCCCGGCTGGTCGAAGGCCTGTCCTTTACCATCGAAGAGCGGCGCTGATGGATTCGGCGCTTAAAACCGCCTTAGAGGGCGCGGCCCCGGTCACGTTCACGGCGGTCTCGATCGCCCTGAACGGCGGCGCAACGATCCGGCTGGTCAGTGGCGGTTTGGTGACCATCGACGGCAACGCCTACGCGGCGGAAGATTCCACATACGGAACCCTGGGCTCGGTGGAGACCATCGGCGACGGCGCGGACGGTCAGGCCACGCGGGCGACCATCACCCTGCTGCCGCCCTCGGCTGCGGCTATAGCGGCCATTGCAGCGGCCACGGCGCAGGGGTCTCCTGTGTATGTCTATCAAGGAGCCGTTGACCCTTCCACCGGCGCCCTGATCGCGACCGAGACGCTGTTTAGGGGTGAGCTGGACTTCGGGCGGCTTCAGGTCGGGTCCAGCTATGCCCTGATCATGGAATGCGGCACCGAGGAGGGCCGCCTCCTGGAGGAAAACGCCGAGCGCAAACTGTCGGACAGCTTCCACCAGGCGGTCTGGCCCGGCGAACTGGGCCTTGAGTTTGTCACCACGGTGACCCGGAAAATCTACTGGCGCGCCAACGACCCCGCCGGGCCGGGCGTGGTGCGGGTCAGCAGTTTCCCCGACTATCAGGGCGGGCGGGTATGAGCCTGGTTATTCGGCGCGAGGCTGTCGAGGCGACGATTCAACGCTTCAACGGCAAGGCCATGAAATGGGGCCGGGTCGATTGCGCCCAGATCGCCGCTCACAATCTGCGCCAGCTGGGGATCAAGACCAGCCTGATGAAGGGCCAGCGATACGCCTCCGAACACGCCGCTTTGAAGGCCCTGCGGGACGAAGGCTTCACCGGCCTGGCCGAAGCGGTTGACGCCATGCTGCCGCGCATCGCCCCGGCAATGGCCATCCAGGGCGACCTGATCGGCATGGCGACCGAGGGCGACGTCTGGGACGTGGCGCTGTGTGTCGCGGTCGGAAATGGCCGGGTGCTGGGGATCAAGGAGGGCGTTGTGATGATCCTACAGCCTGACCTGAACCACGCCCTGACCGCATGGAGGGCCAGCCCATGCCGGAAGTAGCTGCCGTCGCCATTGTCAACTCTCTGGGCCTCACCGGAACAACGGCGGTGGTTGCAACGGCGGTCATCGAGGCGGCGCTAATCGTGGCGACGACTGCGGCCATCGCCGCCGTAACCGCTCCCGATGTTCCAGGCGCAGAGGGGCGCGCAACAGACTGGTCAGCCGATCCCAACGCGCCGATCCCCTTTGTGATGGGCCGCCGGGCGCTGGGTGGTCAAATTGTCTACCGCGACACCTTCGGCCCCGACAATCGCTATCAAGGCATCGTGACGGTCTACAGCGGCGCGGGTCCGGTCAACGCGATGGGCGCGCTGTTGCTCGACGGCGTGGCCCAGACCTTCACCGGCGAGACGATGGACTCGACGCCCATCAACAAGCTGTTCCGCAAGACGCGGCTTGGCGCTCAACCCGACACGGTCCTGACGACCCCATCTGTTCCGGGCAGCTATACGCTTTCGACCTGGACGGCGAACCACAAGCTGTCGGGCAAGGCCTGCTCGATGATTGTGCTATTTCAGGATGGCGAACTGCGGCGGTGGCCGACGGGCGAGCCCGCTGCGCTTCAGGTGGTCGAGGGGATTCTGCTCTGGGATCCGCGACTGGACAGCACCTGGCCGGGCGGGTCTGGAGCCTGCCGCCTCGCGACCAGATCGACATGGGTTTATTCGACCAACCCGATCCTGCACGCCCTGAACTGGTCGCTGGGCCTGAAAGAGAACGGCAAGCTGGTGGGCGGCATCGGGTCGTCGGTCGATGGCATCGACGTGGCGTCTTTCATCTCTGCCGCCAACGTCGCCGACGCGAACGGCTGGACGGTCTCGGCGGTCGCCTACAGCCTCGAGGACAAATACCAAGTCCTTCAGGGGCTGCTTCAGGCCGGCGGGGCCTTGGCCGCGCGCAACGCCGGCAAGATCAGCGTTGTGTCGCGGGCGGCGGCCCCGTCTTCGATCGTCACCATCTCGGCAGCCGATACCGCCGGCCCCTGCGAGTTTCAGGTCGGCGCACCGCGCGAGGGCCGGGTCAATACCATTACGCCCCGCTGCGTTCAGGAAGACCAAGCGTGGCAGCTGGTGGACCTCGACCCGCAGACCAGCGCCACATATGTGACCGAAGACGGCGGCGAGCGGCAGCGCGGGGTGACCTATCCCTATGTCAGCAGCAAGGACCAGGCGGCGCAGCTTGCCCGGTACGACATCGCCGACAGCCGCGAATCCATCACCGGGACTATTCCGCTCAAGCCCTATCTGCGAGACCTGGAACCGGGCGACTGTTTCACGATTACCGAAGACGGCTTCGCGATGAGCGGCCAGAAGTGCATGGTCCTTTCGCGGACCTATGACCCAGCGAGCGATGTTGTTCAGGTCACCTTCCGGTCGGAAACCAACGCCAAGCACGCCTGGGCGCTTTCCGGCACGGGATCGGCTCCCGCCACGCCAACCCTGCTCGGCACGGACCCGACTGTCGTCCCGACACCCAGCGCCACCAACTGGACGCTGGCGGCGGGCGCGGCGGGCGTTCCGTCCGTCACCCTCACCGGGGCCGTTCCCAGCACGGTCAACGTCGCGCGGGTCGTGGTCGAATATCGCGTCAACGGCGGCACGGACTGGACCGTCTGGACTGAAGGCAGTTCCGACACCGTTGCGGCAGAGGTCCAGGGCCTGACCGCCAACACCGCCTATCAAGTCGCGGTCAGCTATCGGTCGGTCAACGGAACGCTGGGAAGCCGTTTGACGCTCGGCCCGGTGACGACGGCCTACGTCGATGGCCAAGGGGTCGAGGTCGACACCATCGACACGCCCCAGCTTAACACCGGCGCGGCCTCGGCGGTTTCGGTCGGAACAGCAGCCGGGCCTGTTGACAGTGTGAACAAGAACAGCGGCTCGCCGCGCTATGTGACCCTGATCAGCCACAGCTTTACCGTCAGCGAGGGCGAGGCCCTGTTGTTTCGCCTGACTGCCAAGGTGGATTTCGGATCGAACAACGGCCTCTATTGGTGGGCCAAGCTGTCGGATGCGTCCCCGTCCTGGGACGGGTCATACAACATGACTAACGCGGACGGCGACGCCCGGTTCCAGCACGATTCCTCAACCTTCAACTGCCCGGTCCTGACCTTTGTCATCCGCAACGTGACGCCCGGCAGCTACACCCTGGACTGGTTCATCAATGAAGCGGGCTCGATCGGCCACACCCACACCGACGCGGTCGTCGAGGTGGTCGAACTGAAGAAGGCCGGCGGCTGATGGCGATCGTCTGGCGGTGGGTGTTCGTTCGCCCTGATGGCGCGATCGATGGCTTTTCGACGCAGGACCAAGCCAACGCCGAGGCCGACGCCCAGAAGCGCCAATGCGCCCTGATTTCCTGCCCGCCAGAGGTTCGCAAGGCCTCCGACTGGATATGGACCGGCGAGGCGTTTGAACCCTCTGAGCGGCCCGCTCCGGTCTGGGGCTGGCGGGAGCAAAGGGCGGAAAAATACCCGCCCGCGAAAGACCAGCTCGAAGGCCTGGTGAAGGCCGTCACCTTCATGGCCGCAGCACACCGGGACCAACCGGGCGCCGCTGAAGCCTTCGCCGATCTGGACGCTATCGCAGCCCAGATCGCCGCGCTGAAAACTGCACATCCGAAAGGCTGATCATGGCTGATCCTGGACGTTGGGACATCACGGTCCGACGCAACAATGCCCCGTGGTTCGTGGTCATGACGGTCACCGACGACGACGGTGATGCGATAGACCTCACCGACTGCACCGCAGCCATGCAGGTGCGATATTATGAAGGTGCGCCTGGTGCGGCCCTGATCGACCTGGCCGACGTGGCCACGGACATCGAGGGCATCCGCTTCTCGGATCCCACTGCCGGCGAATTGACCGTGCGCATCAACATGGCCACGCTGGAGGCCTTGCCGAACATCACGCAGCGGGCGACGTCGCTGCGGTATGACCTTCTGGTCTATGACGCAGACGCCCTGCCTGTCCTTTGCCTCTATGGCGATTTCAAGGTATCGACGGGGGTCACGCGATGACTGCGGTCACCGTCCAGCCGAACACCACCACTGTCGATCCGCACGTCACCCAGGTCACGGTGACGGTCACCGGCGCCAGGGGTCGCCAGGGCGAGCCTGGCACATCGGCCGATCCAACAGACACGACCCTGCCGACCCGGTCCCTGGCGGATGAGAATCTGTGGTTCCTGGTCGGCAATATCGGCATGGCCAACGCCGGGGAACTGCGGGCCGAGCGTATGCCGTTCAGCGCCCTGAAGGTCGACGGCTCAAATCTGGACATCCAGGCCGACGCCGAGACCTGGCAGATCGTCGAGCCCTCCAAGAACTGCCGAAGCGGTCACTATTATTGGAACCTGTCAGGCGGGGCCAAGACCTACGACGCCAGCAACGTCGCGTTCGGCGAAATCTATGAGTTTTGCACATCGGCGACCTCGACCTCGACGATCTTCCTGGGGACGGAGGCTTACGTCTATGGCCTGTCTGACGCCGGCCAGACCATCCAGCTGCCGGCGTCTTCGCGGATTGCCCTTCGCCGGCAGTCGTCGGGCATTTTCCAGCTGATCGACTACACGCCGACGAGCGACGGGGCCTTTCGCTACGCCTCAATCGTCCTGACGGTCGCGCTAAACGACACGCCAGCGGCCAACATGTTTTGTATCAACCGGTTGGACAGTTCCGCCGGCGCGGGAACGCGGATCCGGACGCCCAGCCCTGACATCGAGGGCGGCTGGGTCACCTATGAGAAATCATCGACTGACACTAACTACATTCAGGTCGAGATTTACGGATCAGGCACAGACGTCGCCTGGCTGACCTCACAAAAAGACCGCGTCACCCTGCGGGTCAGGAACGGGGCCTGGGAGGTTGACAGCTGGGCCATCGCCCCTCGGTTCGATCTTTACACCTCGACCGGCGCGAACACATGGACGAAACCGCCGCTGGCCTCGCACATTCATGGCCAACTGATTCCCGGCGGGGCTGGGGGCGGTTCTGGTCGCTGCGGCAACGCGGGGGGCATTCGCACCGGCGGCAACGGCGGCAACGGGGCGTCCCTGGTTGAGTTCACGCGCAAGGCCTCGGACCTTGACAGCAGCGTCACGGTCACGGTCGGCACTGGCGGGACGGGTGGGGCCTCTACCTCTACCGACGGCACGTCCAATGCGGGCGCGGCTGGTGGCGCGACCCTGTTTGGGTCTTCCTCGGCCATCTATTACGCCTACACCGTCGCCCCCACGGGCGGTCTGGGCGGATCAACCACGACCAACACGCAGACCACCTCCAGCCCCATCGGCTACACGGCTGCAACGGGCGCTAGCGCCTCGGCAACTGGCGCGGCGGGGTCAAACGGGGGAACGGCCTGGGGCATGGGCGGGGCCTCTGGCGGCGGCATTACCTCGGGCAATGCCTACAGCGCCGGCGGAACCGGGCGGACCTCGATTAACGGCCTGTCGAACACTGGCGGCTCTGCCGGATCGGCGGGGGTTGCTGGCACGGCTGGCGGTGACGCGGCGGCTGCAACGGCCCAGGTCGGCGGATTCCACCCGGCCCCATCAGGCGGCGGCGGTGGTTCCGGCGAGGGCGGCGGACGTGGCGGCAACGGCGGCGGCTATGGCGGCGCGGGTGGCGGTGGCGGGGCCTCCCTGACCGGCACAGCGAGCGGCAAGGGCGGCGACGGGGCCAACGGGGCTGCGCTCATCATCACCTATTTCGGGGGCTGATATGGCCATTCCTAACGTATCAACGCTGGGGAGCTATCCCACGGCCAGGTTCGGGGCGATCGGCCAGTCCCTGGCGGCGTTCCTGTATTATTCGCACGCCGGCTACGCCTTCAAAACCAAGTTCGCCGAGATCATGCGGGCGGCGGGTGGCGCCAATCCCGCCATTGTAAACGGCGGAATCGAGATCGCGCCCTATGCGACGGGCGGAAGCTGGGCCAGCCAAGCCAATCGCGACGCGGCCGGCTCGACCTCATCATCCTATCACTACGACGACACCGTGACCGCGACTGGATACACAGGACCGGACAGCGTGTGCGATAGCGCCCGCGACCGGATGTATGCGCGGAATGCCTCAAACAAGGTCTTTCACCTTCTGGCCGACCAAGGCCAGGCCGACAGCGCGGCGACATCCGGCGAGATCAGCCAAGGCACGCTGACAGTCGTTCAGGGCGCGACCAACTGGCTGAACGCCTGGACCGCCCTCATCACCGGCTATCGGGAATATCTCGACAACCCGACCACCGGCCAGATTGCCTGGGTGATGCTGGGCCGGTCGCTGTCGAACACCGATACGATGGCCTATGAGCGCATCCGGCAGAAGCAACTCCAGCTGATCACCGACAATTCCACCAAGATGTTCAAGGCCGCCGAGGCCTGGGATTTAGAGCTGGGCGACAGCGTTCACCCCTCGATCGTCGGTCAGACCGTTTACGGCGAGCGGCTGGCCGAGATGGTGGCGAAAACCTGCTACGGCGTGACCAGCTACAGCGGGACCACGATCTACGCCGGCCCGACCATCGCCTCGGTTAGCAAGGCGGCGAACAATCTCACCGTGACGGTCACCCTCACCCAGGAGGGCAGCGATACCATCTACATGCCGTCGCGCTCTGGCCCGGCGCCCTGCGGGTTCGCCTTCTGGGACGCCAGCGCCAACATGGACGCGGTTTTCTCGACCTCAAGCCCGCCGCCGATCCAACGACCAACCAGCAGCTGGTCGTGGAACAGCACGTCGAAGGTCATCACCTTTACGCTGCCGACTGCAATCACCGGGACGCTGGCGATGGCCTATCCGTTCGACAACGTGGCGGACTTCGACCCTGACACGGTCATCAAGGGTTCGGTCTCAAACAAGCCCCTTCAGAGCTGGAAACGCTGATGCAGCTTGACCCTGAAATCATCGCCCTCGGCGTGACAATCATTCCCGCTGTCGTCTGGCTGGTCAGGCTGGAGGGCCGGGTGAACGCTGCCGACAAGGTTGACCAGTCCATCCAGGCTGATCTGATCGCCGTGAAGGTCCGGGCTGAATCCGAAAGTGCAGAACACCGGCGCACGGCGGAAGCTTTGATCCGGCTGGAAGAGCAGATGAAATACGTTCGGGAACTCCTTGAGCGGCATTTCGTCGAACCTGAGAAGCCCCGCCGGCGAACCCCGCCATGAAGCTATGGGCGGCGATGCTCGCAGCCGGGTCGCTCCGGTTCTGGGCGCAGATCGGCGCGGGGATGGCACTGACGCTGGTCTTCGTCGGTTATGGGGTCGTCATCTGGCGCGGGCCGTGGGCTGTCACCCGGCAACAACAGCAGCTTGACCTCCTCGGGCAGGGCCAGATCGGCGCGGGCCTGATGGTCATGCTCTGCCTGGTCTGCATCACCGGGATGAAGCTGGGCCTGAGCGCCGGCAAGGACGGCGTCAAGATGGACGCCGAGCGGGACGACGAGCCCACCCAGCAGGCGGTCACAACGACGACGACAACGACAGAGGTGAAAGCATGAGTTTCACACTAGGCGCGCGCTCCCTCCAACGGCTTGAAGGCGTCCACCCCGACCTTGTGCGGGTGGTTAAGCGGGCCATCACCCTGACGGATCTCGACTTCACGGTCCTCGAGGGCCTGCGCAGCCGCGAGCGGCAGACCGTCCTTTATGCCAAGGGCGCCACGCGGACCATGAACAGCCGCCACCTGACGGGCCACGCGGTCGATCTGGCGCCGGTCATTGCCGGTCAAGTCTCATGGGACTGGCCGCTGTATCACAAGCTGGCGCTGGTCGTGTTTGAGGCGGCCAAGTCTGAAAACGTCCCGATCACCTGGGGCGGCAACTGGACCACTTTCAAAGACGGCCCGCACTGGGAATTGCCTTGGGAGAAATACCCCAAATGAAACCCTCGGAAGACACCCTCCTGATCCTGGCCGACGCTATCCAGCGCGTTGCCGGGGTGACCCTGAACCAGACCGACGTTGCGGCAGAGCTGGAGCGCATCGGGGAGACATACCGCCCTCGGGTCCAGACCCCGGCCCAGATTCCGCGCAACGTGTGGGTGGGCTCCAAGGCGGTGGGCAAGTGACCGCCGGTGAGTTTTTCGCCCTGTCGGTCTGGGGCGTGATGATTATCGCCATCGGCACGATCTGCGGCACCCTCCTGCACGACTGGTTCGACCTATGACCCTCGCCCTCCTGCTGCGCTTCTGGTGGGCGCCGGTCATCGCGGCCTGCCTCGCCCTCGCCGGCGTCCAGACCCTGCGCCTGAAGGCCTCGGACGCCAGCCTTTACGCCTCCCGCCTCGAAACCCGCGCCGAAAAGGCCAGGGCAGCCGCCTGGGAGGCCTCCTACCGCCAAGCCGACGCTCTACGCCGGGAAGAGCAGGGCAGGGCTCTGAGGGCCGTTTCTGAGGCCGGGGCGCAATGTGACGCTAGGGTCCAGGCCGCCCGCAAATCCGCTAACGCCATCCAGACAATCGTCAAAACGGAGACCCGCTATGATCCGACTGGTTGCCCTGTCCGCGAGCGTGTTTCTGACAGCCTGCTGCACGACGCCCTCCGGCCCCGCTGAAGTGCCGAAGCCGACGATTGATCCCCGCCTCTGCCAGCCCATCAAGGCCGAGCCTCCCGTTCAAGGGGGATTGGTCGCACCCGTCACCGATCAGGAGCGGGCCGATCTGGCGGCGTTCCTGAGCGGGGAAGCGGCTGCTAGAGACTGGGGCCGGCAGGGCTGGGACCGCGCTGCTATTGCCAGGGCGGGGTGCTGAAGTGGCCGCCCCGCCGCTGCCTGGGCAGGATGCTCAAGAGTGTGTAGCGCGTGTTGAACAGAAACTCCTAGAAGGATACCGCCCCGCCGGCAGGCCGGGCAACGGGCCGGGGGCCATCGCAGCCGCTGCGCAACAGGCCATTGACGACGGGTGGATCCAGTCGGTTCAAGCCTTCGTTTCCCGCCTGAGCATCGCCAAGACCCGGCACGGCCTGGAGCCTGACTGGACCCTCTACCGGGCGCCCAGGTATCAGCAGCCCATCGCCCGGCTGCGGATGGTTCCGGCCCCGGCCCCAGACCCTCGGGTCATCGAGCCGTCAGGACCGATTCGGCGTCATCTATTCATCCCCGACGAACACAACGACCCCAGGCACCCGCACCGGCTACAGGTGCAGACGTGGATCGCCCGATACGGCTCCGACCGGCGGCATGATGTCGTCATCAAGGCCGGCGATTCCGGAACCTTTGACAGCGTCAGCCGCCACGACAAGGACGACACGCTCAAGGGCAGGCTCAAGCCCCCGATCAAGGACGACCTGTCGAACCACCTAGCCAGCCTCCAGGCCTTTGAGCGGGGCCGGGCCAAGGACTGGAAGCCAATCAAGAAAAAGGCTCAAGGCAACCACGAACGGCGGCTATACGATTTCGAAAACGCCAATCCCGCATCCGCCCAGACGCACACGCTGGCCTATGAAGAACACCTCGTTCAATTCGGCTGGAGCGAAAGGCCGTTCGGGGAAGTCTTCTATGTCGATGGCATCGGATACACCCACGCCCCGATGAACGGCATGGGCAAAGCTATGGGCGGCAAGACGGCAACCCACCGCGCCGGGGCCATGCTGACCGCGCCGCTGGTCTACGGCCATACGCACAAGTTCCAGATTTTCAACGATGCCAAGATCGGCCTGACCGACCGGATCACCGTCATCGAGGGCGGGTGCTGCCTGCCCTATGGCGAGATTGAACACTACGCGCTCCACAATCCAACCGGCTGGTCTCATGGCGTGGTCGATCTGACGGTCCAGGGCGGGCAGATCACCGATGTGGCGTTCGTGTCCCTGCTGACCCTGCGGCGGCTCTACAGCGACGACGGGGCTGACGTGGCGGCGTGATCGGTGGGACACTCGCGCCGGGAACCCAAGCGGGGCAATGGGTCCGAAAACACGGTGGGACGATGCACAGCGTTGATTTAGGCGGCCGGGCGCTTTTCGGCCTGGTGCTTCAGCAGTAGGCGCTCATAGACCTCCTCCACATCGCAGCCCGGTTCGGTCATGCGATGGAAAACGCTCGAGCACCAAATGGCATAGGCCTGATCGTGCGCCATGGCATTGTGTCGGATGAAGTCCGTCAGGCGCCGGATCGGACTGAACCATTCGCCATGGTGGCGCGCCCGTCGAAACTGGGCGTGAAGGTCGCGCTCGAGCGTCACCGGGTCTCTGGTCCGAATGACCCCCATGACCTTGAGCGTGTCGGGCGACCCGACCCGCAAGGCCTTCATCCGCTTGGCAACGTCGATCGCCATACCGATCTTGATGAGCCCCAAGGTCTCGGCGCGGACGAAATAGACCCACCCAGGGGTGGTGGATGCGACAGGGATTGAACCTGTGACCCCCACGGTGTGAACGTGGTGCTCTGCCGCTGAGCTACGCATCCCCGGTTCAGTTGAACCAGTCTCTACCCGGCAACCTGTTGACTCAATAAGATCATCCCACTCCGTGTGAACGAGGTGGGCGGGTCGCAAATCCATGTAAAAGCTACCTTTCTGCGGCGCGGCCTGCGTGAACAGGCGACGAACACGACAAGAACGTAAAGGGATGATGGTTCAAAGCGACCCAAAGAGCAACTAGGGTTTTACCAGTCCAGAGCGGCGGCGGCCTGTCTAAGGTGATCCGGGTGCAAATGGGCGTATCGCTTCTCTGTCACCCTCATGTCGGAATGACCGGCAAACCGGCTGATCTCGAACAGGGGAACGCCAGCCTGGGCCATCCATGAAATAGCGGTGTGCCTCAAGACGTGCGGGCTGATGTCGTCGATCCCAGCCCGAAGGCAGGCCCCCGCGAATCCTTTCTTGATCGACAGCACCCGGTGACCGCCCCACTCAATGACGTGGTTGCAGGTCGCGGCCAGCTTCAGGACGCGGAGATAGCGATAGGCCCGGCGGTTCATGGGAACCCTTGCCCGGCCCTTCATCTGGTCGTCGCCAGCTTCGCCCCTGGCAAGGTGGATGATCCGCCGCTCCATATCGACCCGATCCCATGTCAACTCCAGCAGCGCGCTCTGGCGGGCCGCTGTGGCCAGCGAGAGCGCGATGAAGGCGCGGACGTGGGGAAACCTGCGGCAGGCCTTCAGGAGCCTCCTGGCCTCGTCTCTGGACAGATACCGCTCCTTGGCCGGCGGTGGCGCCGGGAGTTCGAAGACGGCCCCTGTGACCTTGTGGAAGTTCACGGCGGCGCGGACGGTCTCTAACTCCTTGCGGACGGTGTTCGGCTTGCGGCCGGCGGCGTATCGCTGGTCTCGATAGGCCCGGCAGACCTCGCGGGTGATCTGGTCCGGTCTCAAATGGGCGAAGGTCTCGGCGGCCTGTTTCCATGAGCCCCGCAGATCGACGGCGCGGATGGCGGTCTTGTCCTTGTCGGCGAGGTAGGCCTCGACCAGATCGCCGACGGTGGATCCGACAGGCCGGGCGGTCCAGTCGGCTAGGCGCCGCTTTGCCTCGGGAAGATCGGCGGTGCGGAGCGAGACCCGCTCTGTCTTCCCATTGACCGACCTGACGGCGGCGTATTTTCCGCGCCACAGGCGGACTCGCCACTCTGACATTCATATTCCTCCACGGCCTCGGGCCGGATTCTGATTTGCCGACCAACCTTGAAGGCGCGCAAGGCCCCATCCCGCACCAGGTTGCGGACGGTGGCGGCGCTGACCCCCCAATGGTCGCCAAGGGTCTCGGGCGTGAACGCGGCGCGGGTCATGGTCCCTTCACCTCCACAGGAGGGTCATCGGCGGCCAAATAGCTGCATTCGTGCTCAAACTTTGTGGCAAAGAAGGCCAGTTGAGCCTGCCGAATAAAAGGCGGGCAGCGTTCCGCAGCTGCGTCGCTGATTACCCACTGTCGCGCCAGAACGCCACCGTCTGGAAAATGCGCCTCAACGCAGACCGAGGTAGTTTCGGGCACTGGGCCGGGTTGCGCCCACCAGGTTGTTTTCGCGGTCATGTGTCTTTCTCCACAGGAGGGGCGGGGAGGGGGCGCCATGCATGGGCTCCGTCAAACAGTAGGAAGCCATTGCGGCCCGAAAAGCACTCGCTGATCTCGTTCCACCGCGCCTCGTAAACCGTCGGCCCTTCGCCGCGCACGTTGATGGCAATGAGGATAATGGTCCCATCCCTTGGCGCGGTTTCAATCGGTTGCCAGTCACTCACTCTCCACCCCCTTCCTTGAGGGCGGCGCGGAGGGTGTCGATGGCTACAGCCAGAGCCGGATCATCCCATTTCGTGTCGGCCTCCACCACAGCCTGCCCCGCCACCCTCAGCCGTGCGTTCTCGGCACGGAGGCGGGCTATCTCGGCGGCGTCTCCCTTGGCGGCTGCATAGACGCGGGCGCGGCGGGCATATTCGGCTGGGGTCAAGGACGTCGCCATCACGCACCCCCTTTCGGAGGGGAGAGGTCGGAGAGGGTCGCCTCATATTCGTTACGGTAACGGTCCTCAACCATCGCCATTTCGCGCCCGATGAAAAGCACGGTGACGTCGTTGTTCTGATAGGTCGCACCCTTCCCGATCTCCGGCTCCCATGGTGGGAGCGGTGGGGGGGACCAGTCTACGTCGGAAAAGCACGCAACAGGCACTTCCTCGCTCAGGCCATTCGGGAACTCAACGGTGTGACAGAACTCGCCGGGCTCGACCATCTTGATCGTCACCGTAGCCACCCACCCCGGCTGGGGGGCGGGGGGCTGGGATGGGGCTGCCTTGGTGACGCGGTAGAACTGGACGGCCTCCCATGGCCATACCTGTGACGGATAATCACAGACGTTGAATCTGGCCCCATAGACCTGACACCGCGCCCCCGGAACCGGGTTAACGGACGAGCCGCCGTGCTCGACCCAGCCGGGTCCTTTCGCAACCATTTCAAGCAGGCCCGGACCCGCCCCAGGTTCGGAAACATATAGCTTGCCACTTAGCCTGCCCCTCACGAGGTCCCCCGGCTCTATGGTGTCATTCATGCTGCTTGCCTTTCGTCGAAGTGCTGGACCGTCAGGCCTTCCTTGGCCGTCCAGGCGAGGATCATCTCGATCAGCGAGGTCATCTCGCCGATGGTCAGGTGCGAGGAGCGATGGCCGGCGGGGAACATGCCGTCGCCTTCCAGCTTTGGCAGGAACGTCACCTCGGCGCCCCACGCATCCATGAAGACGGCCTTCCACAGTTCGGGGCTCATCTTCACGCCGTTGTGGATCGGCCGCTGGCGGGTCACCTGAGTGAGCAGAGACCACAAGGCTGCATTTTGTTCGGTGGATCTGGTCGGCTCCCGGATTTCCAGAAGCCAGCCGTCCTTGGCATTACGGACGCCCTGGTGCGCCAGGTCGCGGTTGTGCGGGGTCAGCTTCAGACAGTGCCGGGTCATTGCGCCTCCAGCCGCGCCTTGGCCTCTTCCATGTGCTTCTTCAGGGCCAGGGCGTCGGTCGGGGACTGGGCCCAGAACTCCCGAAGCGGGTGGGTATTGGCGTCGGCAAACCAGCGGGCCTGCTGCAGGCTGCTGAATCCGTCCACGGTTTCCATGATCCGGTCAGCCACTTGGCCCAGAGGGATAGGCTCTAGCGGGCCGTTGGGGAAAAGCTGGAAGGTGATCGACCGGCCGGATCCGATCCGGGTCAGGCGGTCGTTGATGGCGCTGGCCTCAATCATCTCTGATGGGGACAGGTCGGACGCCTGCGCCCGGTCCAGCTCGGCGCCTTCATAGAGGGCCGAGAGGTCTTCGGGAAAAGCCTTGCGCAGGGCCTGGGCCTCGGCACACTTGGACAGCATGACGCGGGGCATCTTCCCCCACTGGCCGGACGTGTCCAGCCTGCGGATGGCGGCGCCGGAGCCGGAGCGCAGAACCTTTTTCATCTTCGGCTTGCCGCTGTCGGGCCAGGTCTCGCCGGTCGGAATCAGGTCGAAGTCACCTTCGACGTCATCCTTGATAGGGGCATACTCGTCCCAGTAGGCCACGCCAGAGACAGGCCTCCAGCCGCCGTCTCGGGCCACGTCTGCAATCCATATGCGGACGGATGCCTTGACCAGTCCAAGCGGGTTGGCCGGGCCTTTCAGGTCCGCATCATATTCAAAGCGGGGCTCGTCCTCGTCGGGGCGATAGCGGCCGGACCTGGCGGCGATGGTGCGCAGCCCGTCGATGCCGGTGATGATCGACATCCGGCGCTTGGCGGCGTCACCCTTGGAAAACACCAGGGCGCTGATCTGGCGCCGAAAGGGGTCGAGCCCGGCGTTGCGGGCGACTGTGACGAACAGGTCGAACTCTGCCGGATTCGTATCGGCGGCGACCGTGCGCTTGATCAGGTCAAGTTGGGCGGCGCTGAACATATGGGCGGAAGGGTGGGCGACAACATTGTTGGACATCATGCAATCCTGATGGTGAGGGATGGGGCGGCGTTGGACAGGGTGGCGCCGGGAACGTCGCGACCGTCTTTCAGCGCGGCGAGCAGGGCCTTCTTGTCCAAGGCGGGGGCGGGGGTTTTCCAGAACTCGGCCGGAATATCCGCCTCGGTGTCGATGATGGCGGACGGCTGGCGCTTGGTCAGGGACAGGGTGGCAGTCGGCCGCTCCAGCTTGGGCAGGTCAGCGATCATCATGGCCTGCTCGATCAGGGATCGGTCGTCCTGGACGCGCTTCTCATACCGGCGCCGACGCTCGCCAAGACGGGCCTCCTCGGCGGCGATGCCCTCGACCACGGCGCGGTTGTCGGCGATGCGCCGGAGCAGGCGGTCTAGCGCCTCGAACAGCTGCGTCTCACCCTCAACCATGTCGGCCAGCAGGGTGTCGTCACCATCCAGGGCGGCGATGCTTTCGCGCAGAGCCTTCGCGGCCTGCGCCTCGCGGAGGGGGTCAATCCGGCTCATCCCGCCACCATCCAGACAGCCACGCACAGCCCGGCAATGGCCAGCGTGTAGACGGTGAAAGCGGCCATCGCCTTCAGGATGGGGAGGGGCTGAACCCAGTCTTTCGAGGGCGGGCCGTCAGCCTTGAAACCGGGGACTCCGGTCAGGTCGATGTTCATGTCTAGGCGTCCCAATCTGCGGAAACCTTCCCGGCTTCCAATTCGGCGCAGTCGCGACAGACGCGGCGCCCGGTTTGTTTCTTCAGGGGCTTGAAGGCCCGGATGATCTGGACCCCGCAGCCGTCGCAACGCTTGCGGGGCTGGGGGCGTTCTGGAAGGGCCGGGGTCATTCTTCCGGCTCCCATCCAGCCATGAACAACTGCCGGCGGATTTCGTGGATCTCCTCGCGGCAGTCGTTGATGACCACGGCGTCACCATCAAGCTGAGCCTCGGCGAGGTCGTTGCGGGCGTCGTCCAACGCCTTGAGCAGCCCTGCGATGCGCCAGTTCATCGGATCACCCCGTCGGTCATTGCCGAAATGGCCGCAACCAACTGGCGGGCATTGTCGATGCTGTAAGACCGGTCCTGAGCCGCACACATCCGGTCGGCGGCGGTCAGGCTGACCTGATTGAGTGCCGCCTGAAGGTCGTTCGCCTTGTTCCAGGCATCGTCGGCGAGGTTGCCGATCTGGGCGTAGGCGGTCGGCGTGATGGCGGCCTGATGGTCCAGATCGGTCATCAGGCGCTGCAGATCGTTCGCAAGGATGCGAACACGCGCCATGTCGCGGGCGATCCCTTGGGGAAAGGGGATGGGGCTCATGCGCGCCCCCTGCAGTCCCAAGTCGTCAGCGCAGCCTTTTCAGCCGCCTCTTTGCTGCTGAAGCGGCGAACCGCGTTGCGCGCATCACGAAGCGCCAAGCCGCCCACCAGGGCGACCCACGGCTTCGGGCAGGTTCCTTGCGGCCAAAACGCCGCGTAGGTGGCCGGGGCGCTCATGCGGCCACCCGGCACAGGCTGGCAGCTGCAGATCGCAGATCGCCGGCGGCGCAGATGAGGTCGATCGCCGTCAGCCCAACCAAATGAACCGGCGGTTCGCGGTCGTGCAGGGCGCTTGCGTGCAAATCGGCCAGATAGCCGTCGATCCGATCGGCGTGGACGTTTAGCAGAGCCGCCCCGCGTTGATGGGTGCGGCCCTCGTCGATCCAGCGCGCAACTGCGGCTGTCAGCTTCTGGTAGTTTAGGCTCTCGGCCATTGGGTGTCTCCCGTGTGACAGGGAGACTACAGCATAAATGCTGATATACGGTCAACAGCATTTATGCTGTGAAAAGGGCCTGCGGTGTGGCCGTGGTTGAGGCGGCTTTCAAGCCGCTACGCAAAGGATGAATAAGAACCTATCACCAGGCCGACAATGGCGACCTCTATGTCGGCATCATTGGCGCCCAGCAACACGTCCAACGGCTTAGACCATGCCGGGTTTGACGAGCGAGGCCACAGCTGGACGCGACCGCGAGGCTTGAGGGCAATCTGCTTGATTGATCTTTCCCGCAGCTGGCCACCATCGCGCCTGCGCTCGATCACGACATAGTCGCCATCCCTGGGCGCATATCCCATCGCTATGGCATCAACGACGTGGGCAAAGCCGCCGGGCGGAATCTTTAGGTCGATGCTGTCGCCGACGACTTCCTCGAGCCACTGCGGCCATTCTGCAAAGCTGGGGTGAGGCGCGACCGGATGCGGTGGCGCGACCCATGTCTGCGCGTAGTCGTCGGACTCGATCCAATGCCCAGCCTGGACACGATAACGGACGGGCAGGAAATGCGGAACCAGCTGCGCCTCGCCAGCCTGACGAAATTCTGGGCTAGATTCGTTCGCCGCCGCCGCCAGCTTTGCCAACGTGCGGCTGCTGGTGACAAATTGATAGGTCGGCTTTATGGCCCGCTGAACGGTGCTACCGGCCACGCCGGCCTTCTTTGCCCAGGATGCGGCGGACAGCTCCGGGTGCCGGTCCAGAACCCCGAGCAGCCACGCCCTTACTTCGGCGGCAATTTTAGAGCCCTCGGACATGCAGCAAATATGCTGTGTTGGGGCCATCTGACAAGGGCAGCATAAAAGCTGTTGTCAACGCAGCATTTGTGCTGCATTTTCGTCGCCATGTCAGACCTCCTCTCCCAGTTCGAACAGGATTGCATCCTAGCAAACGTGGCCCCCACGGCTGCGCTGAAGGCGGGCGGGGTCCATCCGACCCTGTGGAAGAAGTGGAAGGAGGGCAAGGCGTCGCCGACCCTTCGAAACTTTGAATTGGCCCGGTCGGGCCTGCGCGGCCTGCTCAAGGATAAGTCGCCGGCCCAGACCGAGGCCGCCTGATGAACAGCGCCCTCGCCCTTTATGACCGCATGTGTAGCGCCATCGCTGAGTGCAGCCGGGTTGATGAGGCCAAGGACATTCGCGACAAGGCCCTCGCTCTGGAGGCCTATTACCGGCAGGCCCGGAACCTAGACGCAGAGCGGGAAGCGGCGAACGTCCGCCTTCGAGCAGAGCGACGGGTTGGCGAACTGCTGAAGGACTTGGCGCGGGCGGAAACGTCGCGCGGCGGGGATGTAAAATCGGCGTCCGCCGATAGGACGCCGATTTCCCCCTACGCCACCGCCCTTGCAGAACAGGGCATGAGCCGCCAGGCGGCGCACAGGTTCCAATCGCTGGCGAGCATCCCCGAGCGGGACTTCGAGGCGGCACTGCGCGGCCCGGAAAAGCCGACGACGGCGGGCTTCCTCAAACATGCAGAAGCGCGAAAGGCGGCTCAAGCGCCAGCGACGCCGCGCGTCAGTGACGCCGCGCTGTGGCTCTGGGGGCGTCTGCGGGACTTCGAAAACGAAGGCTACCTGACCCGAGGCGGCGATCGGTTTTTCGACGGGATGACCGAGGCCATGCGGGCGGATGTGCGCCGGCTGGCGCCGCTGGTTGCGAACTTCCTAAACGACCTGGAGTGCTGCCTTGAACCTGCATGAAACCATAACCCGTGACCTTCAGGAGGTCATAGATCGGCTGGGTGGCGCCGACACCATGTCGCCCACCTATTTGGCGGACACGCTGCTGGCCGATTACGGCGGCGAGGATACAGACCCGCGCCTTCGCTACACGGGTCGGGAACACCTGAAGCAGATGGCCCGCAAGGTGCTGGCCGGGCGCTACGGTCACGAAGGTGACGACAACGAGGCCCATCAGGGCGAACTGTTCTCGGGCCACCTCCAGCCCCGCTATCCGATCCCGCGCGCCGCAGGTGAAGAGCCGGTCTACAAGCTGCTCGGAGCCCTGACGCCGGAAGAGCTGGCGTGGAATGTCCGCAGCCTGCGCGCTTCCGCCAAGGCCCGATTGCTTCATGCCGACGCCCTTGAGGCCTGGGCTCAATCGCACCGCGACGCCGAATGACACAGAACCCCGCACAGCCAGCAGAAGCGGCGACTGCGGCGCGCCCCGGCCACAATGGACCGGTCGGGGCGCAACCTTTCGGCAGCAATGCCGTCACCGAGCCCGATGGGCGTTCCTCCCTCAACTGGCGGGGGCTTCGGTCCCCGCCGTTTTTGGAACCTGAACGCTCCCGGCCATAACCAGGGGTAATTTGTGACCCGCTTCCCATCCCTTCACGCCCTGCTGACGGGCGACCCTATCCCCGCCGCCATTCCTGCCAGCAGACAGCCGAGCGCTGCTGTGAAGCCTGATCAGATCGTCTCCCCGTCGGGGCGGATCACGGGGGTTTCTTCCGACGATGATCAGGAAGCTCGGCACATCGCCCAACAGCGGGCGGCGCTTCTTTGCCGACAGATCGGGCGACCCGACAACCGGCGGCGGATGCGCGACCTGACCATCCAGCAACTGAGGGCCGAAACATGCGCCCAGTGATGGAAGGGGAGTTCCAAGTCACCTGTGACCGCTGCGGCGCGCGGGTGTTCTGGGAAGGCAAGGGCAAGAAGGCTGTCCAGGTCTGCGACTGCGAGCGGGCTGTGACCTTCGTCAGCCCCGGCGCCAAGAAAAGCCGATGCTCCAAGAAGGGGGCCAAGGCCAAGGGCGACGGCGGCGAACGTGAACTGGTCAAGGCCGCTGAAGGCTGGGGCTGGACGGCGCACCGCACGGCTGGCTCTGGCGCCCACGGATCGCGGACCAACGAACAGGCCTTCGCCACCGACGTTCGGCTGAAGCTGGGCGATCTGGTCATCCGGGTCGAGTGCAAGCGCCACGCCTCAATCGCCGGGGTCAAGACCCTGAACAAGCTGCGCGACAACAGCGACGTGCTGTGGCTGCGCGAGGACCACCAAGAGGCTTACGTCTTCATGCCCGCGTCCGTCTGGGCGCTGGCCATGAGCCTAGCCGCAGAGGGAAACAAATGACCAACCCAATGCCCTGGACACCCCAGAGGACCGAACAGGCCCTGAAGCTCTGGACTAACGGATGCTCTGCTACCGAGATTATGCGCATCCTCGGCGGCGGTCTGACCCGCAACGCCGTGATTGGAAAGCTGAACCGGATCGGCGCGCCCAAGCGAGCCCCGATTGCCCGCGACTCTGCGGCCTGGATCAACCGGCCCAAGAGCCCAGCCTATAACGCATGGCCCCAGGACAAGGCCGAGGAACTGCGTCGGCTCTATGTCGAGGAGGAACTGACCCCGACCGTCATCGCCGAGCGCTTCGGCATGGGCCGCACCGCCATTACCTCCAAGCTGATCAGGATGGGCGTCCCCATGCGCCCCACCGTGACGGCCATCAAAGCGATGAAGGCCGAGGCGGTAAAGCGCCAGCGCGAGAATCGTTCCGTCCGACCAATCCCTGTGGACATATGGGCGCCCATTGGCCCGACCGTCGGCCTGCTGGAGCTGCATAGCCATTCCTGCCGGTGGCCCATCGGTGACCAGTATTGCGGGGCGACCAAAGAGCGGGGCTCCTACTGCGGATTGCACGGCGCGATTGCCTATAGCGGTATCCCGGCCATCAAGGCCACGCGCCCGCATGGGATGGAGCGGCGCGGATGAGGCCGCTCATCACCCACGTCAGCGAGGCCATTGACGACGAGCTGATCGCCCAGGGCCTGACGAGCGACATCCGCGAACTGCCCGACGGTGAGGCCATGTCAGTGCGCGCCATCAAGGCCGTTGCTGACTGGCTGGACCAGCCGGGACGCTATCGCATGGCCGCTGTCGGCCTGCGTGAAGCCTTGAAGAGGGCCGGCGCATGAAGGTTCTCAGCCTTTGGAAAGGCGAGATGCTCGCCCCGCCTCGCACCATGAACCAGATCGGCCAGGAGGTCGCAGAGCGGCACAAGCTGACCGTGGCGGACCTGAAGCGCCAGCCGGGAACACACCGCCAGACGCCGAGGGCCATCGCCTATCCGCGTCAGGAGGCCATGTGGCTGATGGCATCGGAAACCAACGCTGACGGCTCGGCGCGCTGGTCCTACGCCATGATCGGCGGCTGGTTCGGCATGGATCATACCAGCGTCTACACCGGCTCCCGCTCTCATGCCCGGCGCAACGGCCTGAGCCTGCTGCCGCGCATCATCGGCGGATGGAAGGTGGCGGCATGAGCGTTCAGCAGATCACCCTTGCCCTGGCCCTTCGTAACGTCTCGCAGGCCGAAAAGCTGCTGCTGATCGTGCTGGCCAACTATGCCGACGAAGACGGGCGCTGCTGGCCCTCCCAGAAGCGCCTGGGCGAAGACGCGGGCATGTCTGACAGGTCGGTCAGGACCGCACTTGTGAAGCTGGAAGAGGCCGGCCTGATCGTCCGCGAAAGGCGCAATCGCCGGGACGGTTCACGCGGAACCGACATGATCGAATTGCACCTTGAGCGGGCAAGCGATCAGCGGAAAAATCTTCCAGCGGAAAAATCTTCCAGCGGAAAATCCTGCACTGATTACCGGAAAAATCTGCACGAATTACCGGAAAATATTTCCGGACTCACTACGTTTGAACCAACCATAGAACCGTCAATAGAACCGTCAGAGAAAGCGCGCGCGCTCGATGCCGAGTTTGACGTGTTCTGGTCAGCCTATCCGTCGAAGGTGGACAAGGCGAAGGCCCGGAAGACTTTCCCGAAGGCCAGAAGGCGCGCCAGCCTGGAGCGGATGCTTGAGGCGATCGAATACGCCCGACAGCGAAGTCCGATGTGGCGCGACAACGTGTTTTGCAACCCGACAACTTGGCTGAACAACGAAAGATGGAACGATGAATTCCCAGCGAACGAGCCTTTCAGCGCCAAGGGCCGCCAACGTCTCGACAACTTTGGACGGGCTTTCGCAGGAGCTTCGGCTGCTTTTGACGCACCAGACTTCGACCGCTGACGCCGTGGCCGGGATCGTCGCCAACCCCGCCCTGCACTCGGAGGTCATCGCAGCCCTGCCGGCGCTGATGGCGGATCGGGACCGGGCGCTGGCCAAGACCGGGACCGACGACCTTCAGCGCATCCTTGCCAAGGCGCTGGTCATCTATCCCGTTCCTGACCGCACCCCGGAGGAATGGAAGACCTGGTGGCGGGTCTATCACGATGTCCTGGCGGACGTTCCCCGGCGAGCGGTGGCCCAGGCGCTGGATCAGTGGATCCGATCACCGGCGGGATTCTTTCCGAAACCGGGCGAACTGCGCGATCTGGCCCTGAAAATCCCCTGTCCCGAATATGCCATCGCATACCGCGCCAAGCTGGCTGCTGAGGCTCCCAAGGCCGTTTCCATGCTGGATGCGGCGGAACGTCGGGCGCAGATCGCGGAGGCTCTGGCGGGCCTGAGGAAGGCCCTGTGACCCGCACCGCCCAAGTCGCCCAGACCATTGCCAACCTCGCCGGGACTGCTACCGGATTCGCAGACGGGGCCGTTCGCTACGCCGCTGTCATCAAGGCCGACAGCCCGCCCGACGAGATCCGCGATCTGCTGACCCGGTTCTTTGAGGCCGAGGCCCAGCTTCACGATCTGGCCGAGGCCATGCGCCGACTGGCGCCGAACGCAGCCAAGGCCGGGGAAGAGCGCGCCGCCACGATGCGAGAGGGGTTGAAGCTGTGAGGCTGCTTGACCTGTTTTCCGGTATCGGCGGCTTCAGCCTCGGCCTGGAGCGGGCCGGGTTTGAGACGGTCGCCTTCTGCGAGATCGACCCCGTTTGCAGGGGATTGCTCGCCCATCATTGGCCCGAGGTGCCATGCTATGACGACATCACAACTCTCACCGCAGAGCGACTGGCCGCAGACGGTATTGTCGTTGACGCCATGTGCGGCGGCTTCCCCTGCCAGGATTTGTCCTTCGCCGGAAAGGGCGCCGGGCTTGCCGGGGAACGATCCGGCCTGTGGCGTGAATACGCACGACTCATTCGCGAGCTACGACCCCGCGTCGTCATCGTGGAAAATGTCTCAGCGCTCCTTGGTCGAGGACTTGGAGACGTTCTCGGAGACCTGGCCTCGCTCGGGTATGATGCTGTCTGGGAGTGCATTCCAGCAAGTGCCGTTGGCGCCCCTCACCGCCGCGACCGGCTCTGGATTGTTGCCTACGCCGGAAGCGAGCAACACCAAGGCCGTGGCCCTGCGATCAGGCGGGCGCTCGCCGCGCAACTATCTGGGGCCGTTGTGGCCGACGCCGCGCAGCTCCCCGAACGAGAACCGGCAGACCAAGCCGACGCCATCGCAACTGGCGGGCAAGCATGGCTGGAGCCTTGGGGCGGCTGTAACGATGGCCCAGACCAACGCCTTCAAGCTGGGCATGACCCAGAAGCCCAGCCACTCAATCCCGACCCCGACTGCATCCGATCACATAGAGCGGGAATGCACATCGACCGAGGCGCTGAACTTCGAAACGAACAAGAGTGTGACTCTGGATCGGTGGGTGAAGATGTGGCCGACGCCGGCAGCGAGGGACTTTCGCGGAGCCAATGGCAAGCCGTTCAAGGACCGGGGCGGCGGCAAGAAGGGGGAGCAACTTCCGAATGCTGTTCGGCACGACCCGGAGACACCGGACGGGGGCCAGCTAAATCCCGAGTGGGTCACTTGGCTCATGGGCTTTCCGCCAGGCTGGACCGAACCCATGAAGGCTGGGAAGCCGAGCCGGAAGACACGCCCCGAGTAGCAACCGGCGTGCCGGCGCGGGCTGCGCGGCTCAAGGGGCTGGGCAATGCGGTCGTGCCGCAGATCCCCGAACTGATCGGACGGGCCATCATGGAGGCAATGGCATGAACCTGCCCAGAGACATCGAAATTCGCCTCGACAAGGCCGACAAGGCATCCGCCAAGGCCAAGACCGACACCGACCGGGAACGGGCTCTGGAGGCCCGGAAATCGGCCCTGGACGAACTCTCCAAGCGAGAAGCCGACCACTGGACCACGAAGGCCATGATCGAGCGCGACAGGCTGGAGCGGCTGAGAGATGGCGGCCTTGTCGTGGAAGAGCTTGTGACCACGGTTCCGGTCACGAAGGACGGCAACCCCGTTTGGAAGCGCGGTCGGCTGGTCATGAAACAGGAGCGGGTCAAGCGGTCGCGGATCACCAACAGCGACGGCCTGGAAACGCTGCTACAGGCCGGAACCATCACCGCCAAGCAGTTTGCCCACGGCATGACCTACCGCACCCTCTACGAAGCCGCAGACCACGGACACGGCCTGACCCCGCCACAGATCGGCGCGGCCAGAGGAGGGGCCAAGCGCCAGCCGATCAACGACCTAGGCGAGGTGGACTGGGAGGCGCTTGAACGGGCCGTCAAGTCAGCGCACCACCTGTTTAACCTACAGGAAACCGAGCGGGACGTTCTCGCCATCTGTGGCGCCGAGCCCCTGACAACGCTGCGCCTAGTGGCTGGGGAAGGGCGGACCATCTTCAGCTTGACCGGACGCGGAGGCAGGAGACGGGCCATCAACTTGACGAAGGGGCTGTTGAAGGCATTGGATGCGATGGGTTGATACAAGCGAGATACGGAAAAAGGAGGGGTGAAAGCCGTATAATCCGCAAATAGCCGTTGACGTTACATATAATCCCTGTAGTCTCTCCTCATCGGGCCAGCGGGTCCGGCCTAACGGGAGATAGACAGATGACCAACATTGCAGCCATTACCCGCCTTAACTTGGCTGATGCGCTTGCGGGGCTTGACGATGACGCCCTGCTGTCGCTGGCATACGGCGAGTTCGCGCCGACGCCACTGTTGGCCGACGTGCCTCAGTGGCTGGCCGACGCCGCCTACAATGAACACCACCGGCGCCAGTTCGGCGTCCAAATCGGGACGTTCGACGCATGACCGGCCCCGATCTAACCGCAGCCCGCGCGACCCTCGGCCAGATGTGGGGCCTTGGAAGACCCCTGCGCCTGTCGGAACTCGGTCGCGCGCTTCGCCTTGGAGGCAGAGACCCAGGGCAATCAATAGCCGCCTATGAGGCCGGCAAGACCAAGATTCCCGGCCCGGCTCAAGTGGCTGTTGCCATGATGCTCAACGGATCGCTGCCGCCTGACGGGCTGGACTCAATCACCCCTTGACAGGCGGACGCTTATATCGGATGAAAAGGTATAAACCGCGATTTGCGCGTGGGGCTACGGTTCCCCGGAAGCGGTCTTCCCAGACATTGAGGCCAATCCATGCGCAGCAACCAGCGCAGCGCGGAGGCCAAGTCCTGGCGAGGCTTCTACGCCACGGGACTATGGAAGAAGGGCCGCAAGGCTTTCCTGCAATCAAACCCGCTCTGCAAGCGATGTCAGGCTAGAGGCCAGATCGTCACCGCATCGGTCGTCAATCACATCAAGCCCCATAAGGGCGACTGGGCCATCTTCAGCGACCCGGGCAACTGGGAAGCACTCTGCCCGCCATGCCATGACGCAGGCGCACAGAAGGCAGAAGGCGCGGGATACAGTGCAGAGGCTGGCCTGGACGGCTGGCCGACCGATCCGAACCATCCGGCCAACCGTCCTCGATGAGGGGGAGGGGGAGGTCGAATCCCTGAGGCGATCGGCTAGGAAAC
>Ga0315905_10001093_pt1 | contig 29436 bp, 19 predicted proteins | sample LakEriMetagenome_5_FD_203522 | JGI IMG/M metagenome (GOLD analysis project Ga0315905, IMG submission 203522) | Freshwater fungal communities from buoy surface, Lake Erie, Ohio, United States - Buoy 4 MA121 | ecosystem: Environmental > Aquatic > Freshwater > Lake | place: USA: Lake Erie, Ohio...
GGCCACACTCACAATGCCAGGGCGGTGGCTAATGAGCACCACAGTTTTGCCTTGCGCCTTCAGGCCCTGCACAGCACGCACCAAAGCGGCTTCGCCTTCATCGTCCAAGTTGGCATTGGGCTCGTCTAGCACTACCAGCTCTGGCATACCATACATGGCACGTGCCAAGCCAATGCGTTGCCGCTGGCCACCCGATAACAAACCACCGGCTTCGCCCATAGGGGTGTCGTAGCCCTTTGGAAATCGCAAAATCATGGTGTGCAAGCCCGCTGCTTCTGCAGCTTCAATGACCTTCTCAGATTCCACGTTGCCTGAGCGTGCAATGTTTTCGGCAATGGTGCCATCAAACAATTCAATGTCTTGCGGCAAATAACCTACATGCGGTCCTAACTCCATTCGGTTCCACTTGCCAATGGCTTGGCCATCGAGCAAGACCTGGCCAGCTGAATGTGGCCAGATGCCCAACAACACGCGAGCCAAGGTGGACTTGCCAGAACCCGAAGCACCTAGCACTACGGTAACGGTGCCAGGAGGCATGATGGCGCTGACGCCATGCAAGATGGGCGTATCTCGACCAGGGGCAGATGCCACCACATCTTTCAACACCACATCACCTTTGGGTGTAATGCCCATGGCGGGGATGTCGCGCATGGGGTGCGCTTCTAACAATTCAGACAAACGGTGAAACGCTTCGCGTGCATTTAAAAATCCACTCCATGTGCCCACCATCAAATCAATTGGCGCCAGTGCGCGCGACATAAGCACGTTGGCAGCAATCATTCCTCCGGGCGATAACTCGCCATGAATGACCAACAAAGCACCGCCACCCAAGGCCAGCGACTGCTGCGTGTAACGCACAAACTTGCTCCAAGCCGTGACGCGGCCTGCCACATCTTGCGCATTCATATTAGCCCCCATGGCCTTGGCATTGCGCTCAGCCCAGAGACGGTACAAATGCTTGACCATGCCCATCGACTCTATGACCTCGGCATTGCGAAACTTACTCTGCAAATAAACGGACGCCTCTTGTTGTGATTTGCTGGCCTGCGCCTGGGCAGGCTTGGCAGCCTGACTGCCCCACCATGCCAGCACCGATTGCACAGCAGCAAACCCCAAGGCCATGACACCCAGCCAAGGGTGCAACAGAAAAAGCACCGCAATGTAAATGGGGGCCCAAGGCGCATCAAAAAATGCAAAGATGCCGTTGCCTGTTAGAAACTGACGCAACTCTGTTAAATCGGCAAAGGCCCTAGAAGGGTTGGTGACAGCCGGATTCAAATGAGCTTGGTAGCTAGCATGAAACAACTTGCGGCTGAGCATTTGGTCCATGCGAATGCCAGAGCGTACCAACAACTTGGAACGGGCCCATTCAGAAAACGAAAGCACCACCAAAAAGAACAAAGTGATGATCGAGACCACCAACAAGGTGCCGGTGTTCTGGCTCAGCATGACCCGGTCATACACTTGCAGCATATAGAGCGTTGGGGCCAACATCATCAAGTTGGCGATCATACTGAAGAGTCCCACCACCATGAACTCGTAGCGGAAGTCCCACAGCGTGCGCGTTAGCTCGTTGCGATTGAATATGTCGGGAATTTTCATGTTCTGATTTTTCTAAGATGAAGCCTGTTCAAGCAGCAGGTGCTGTCACAGTGTTCGTTTCAGGCGCTGCAACAGACGCAGGCTGTCGCGCTTTTTGCAAGGCGGCCAACACTTCGTCGCGCGGACCAAAGGCTTGCTGTGCGCCATCGCGCATGATGAGCATCTTGTCGGCCACGCCCAGCACACTTGTTCGATGCGTCATGACCACAAAGGTGGTGCCCAATTGTTTCAATGAGGCAATGGCATTGGCCAAAGCCAAATCACCCGCCTCGTCCAAACTCGAGTTGGGTTCGTCTAGCACCACAAACACGGGCTTGCCATAAAGGGCACGTGCCAAACCTACCCGCTGACGTTGACCACCCGACAGCATGGCACCGTCGCGACCAATGGGGCTGTTGTAGCCCTGGGGCATGCTCATGATGAGTTCATGCAAGCCCACCAAGCGTGCAGCGGCTTCTACCTGCGCTATGTCGACATCGCCAAAGCGAGCAATGTTTTCTGCCAAACTGCCTTCCAACAGTTCAACACCTTGGGGCAAGTAGCCAAGGTATGGGCCGAGTTCTGATTTGTCCCACGTGAACACATCGGCGCCATCTAAGCGCACCTTGCCGCTCATGGCAGGCCACAAGCCCACCAGCAAACGGGCCAACGTGGTTTTGCCAGAAGCCGATGGCCCCACCACAGCCAACACCTCGCCCTTAGCCAAAGCAAACTGAACGCCGCGCACAATGGGCACTTGCTGGCCGGGTGCACCCGCCATCAAACCTTCCACCGTTAAATAACCTTTGGGTGCGGGCAGTGCCATCGCTTCTGGCTTAGGCGGCACTTGCGCCAATAAGCTCTCCAAGCGTGCCCAAGCACTGCGCACATTGACCACTGCATTCCACTGCGCCACCAATTGGCTTAAAGGTGCCAACACACGACCACCCAATACTGAGCCAACGATAAGCATGCTCGCGCCTCCATTGATTAAGTTGTTGAGCATCAACCATGCACCCAAGCCTATAAGCAAGGAGGACATAACTAGCTGCAAGAGCTTAGACATGGCTGTCCAATAGCCCGCACCTTCAGAAGCCTGCGCTTGCAAAGCCAAAAATTCTTTCTGGCGTTTTTGCCAGTGGCTGTACATCGCATCTAACATGCCCATGGACTCCATCACATGCACGTTACGCAGTGACGTATCGGCAAACTGTTGCGTATTAGAAGCAGCTCGATTGGCCTCCATTAAGGGCTTGCGCGTGGCGCGCTCGTTCATCCAAGTGATACCTACTTGTACAATGGCACCTACGACAGACGCCCAGCCCAATATGGGGCTGATCGCAAAAATCAAAGCCAGCGCCACCAAAGCCACGGGCGCCTCCATGACTGCCATCAAGGCCGGGTTGGCCAAAAACTCTCGGACCAGCTTTAGGTCGTTCAGCACTTGCATGCTGCCGCCCACTTGCCGCTTGAGATAACCCATGAACATGGCGTCGTAAACACGTTTAGACAAGGCTGCATCCAATCGCACGCCCGATGCACGCATCAAAGCGCCCCGCACTTTTTCCAAAAGCTCCATGACTGCATAAGCCAGCACCACCATGAGGGTGAGCATCAGCAAGGTAACGTCGCTGCGGCTGTTGACCACGCGGTCGTAGACCTCGAGCATGTAGACCGTGGGCGAAAGCGCCAAAAAACTAATGAGCAAGCTAAAGCCAATGGCCCGGTAAATTTCGGGGCGCAATGGCTCTAGAGCTTGCGAAAGTTCGGAGGGGGTGGATTGGGGCTTCATAAAGCAACCTCTACAGAAACATAACTGGGAATGAGGGGCGAAGACCCCTCAGGCAATTCGGCAGGCAATAAAGTAGATGTTGTGACCACAATTTGTGGGGCAACGGTAGTGTCAAGCCAGAAAGAAAGCTCAAACAAGTTGTCAATGCGTCGAGTTAGAGAAATTTCGCGTAATTTAGCCACTTTAAACAACAGAAGCTGCTCCGTAGGCAAAGTTAACTCAAAATGCATGCGGCCATCCAAGGTGAACAAAGACAGCTGAGTGCCTTTGATACTCAGGGTATGGCGATCGAAATAAACAGGGCAACTGTTGGCAAAATTCAACAAAGGCAGGGGTTTTGTGCCCAACTTCGCCAAACTGAACGGACTGGCTGGTGTTTGAAACACCAAACGCGAGGTGCGCGAAACGGCATAGATGGCGTTGCAAATCATTTGCGAGCCCAAGGCGGGAAACCTTACCCGTAAGTTGCGGTAGTGCAAGTGGTGCAAAGCCACCCTGTTCCATACTTTGCTTCTTTGCACCTCGGGTGCCAACGCATTGCAGACCTCTGCAAAAGCAGACTGCAAAGCCAACAAACGCTCGAATTGTTCGGGCGATGAGTTGAGTGGAACGCGGATGATGGAATTCATATAGGAAGCGAGTATAGCCGTTCCTATATGAATATTTCAAGGGGTTTTGAAAATTTTTTAAATGCCCATCACACGCAACTACACACAGGCACCCTTTATTTCCACTTCCACAATAGGCACCACCTCCACCGCGGCAATTAAGCGCTCGCGGCTAAGGTGAGCATATCGGCTGGTGGTTCGAATGTCGGCATGGCCTAAAAGCTCTTGCACCTCGTACAAACTTCTACCGGCATTGACCAAAAACGACGCAAAGCTGTGCCGCAAATCGTGCACGCGCAAGTCGGGCATGCCTGCGCGAATGCTCGCAGCGTTCCAGCTGTAAAAGAAAGACACATAAGGCTGGCAAGTTCTAATGTTGGGAAAGATATGAGAGTTACAATTTTTCCCATTTTCACCCACCTGGCGCTAAATGTTTCATTCCAAACTCTTCCTAAGCTTCGCCCTTGCACTTTTAATTGCCGGTTGCGGTGGGGGCACTGGTTTTCAGCCCACCATTACAGGGGTGAAACCTGAAATACTTCAATATGGTAAATCAGCCACCATCTTTTTAGGCGGCAAAGATTTGCGCTCTAACATGGTGGTGGAAACCAACGGTGCTTGCGTCAACCCAAGCTTTGCCTCCAACAGCACCACCGATATTCTGGTTCTCAATTGCACCGTCAAAGCAGTAGGAAACTTTACCCTCACCATCAAGACCGAGGCAGGAGTGGTAGTTACCACCACAAGCCTTACAGTACCTAAGCCTCAGGTGGGCATTTTGACGTCACTGGGCAGCATTGTGATGGAGTTAGACCCTGCAGCGGCACCCATCACAGTGAACAACTTTTTAAGCTATGCCAACAGTGGTTTTTACAGCAACACTTTGTTTCACCGAGTGATGTCTGGGTTCGTGATTCAAGGTGGAGGCTACACCACGGGCATGGTTAAGAAGGAGGGTCAAAAAGACCCCATTGTTTTGGAGAGCAACAATGGTCTGTCTAACCTGCGCGGCACTGTAGCCATGGCGCGTACCAATGTACCTAACTCTGCCACTTCAGAGTTTTTCATCAACCATGTTGACAATTTGTTTTTGAACTACAGCACCACTTCTGCTGGCTATGCGGTTTTTGGCAAAGTGGTTCAGGGCATGGACGTTGTAGACGCCATTGCTGCCAAGGCTACAGGCATGCTCAATGGCGAAAAAAGCTTGCCTCTTGAAGAAATCACCATCACTGGCGCTTTTCAAATTAAATAAGCCAGACCTTTTGGGGTCTGGCTTGTTTCACAGCAAGGTCAGTTTAGTTTAAGAACCGCGTGTAATGGTCACAGTGGTGGGCGCGCTGTCGACTTTGCCATCATTCACAATGAGGGTGGCTACATAAATGCCAACTACGTCTGGCGTGAATGTGGGTGCTGCTGTGGTTGAATTTGCCAAAGTGGCCGCACTGCTGGTGGGCTTTGTAGTCAGGTACCACTTGTAGGTAATTGTGTCGCTGTTGGCATCTGTACCCGAGCCACTCAAGGTAACTGTACCTGTGCCAGTGACTGTTTGGGCAGTTCCTGCACTGGCCACGGGTGCTGAATTGGCCACGGCGGCCGTCACTCTAGTAAGTGATTGATTGGTGCTTGGAGCCTTGCTGTCATTGACAATCAAGCTTGCAACATAAACCCCAGAAACGTCGGCTGTAAAGGTTGGCTTGGCGATCGTTGCAGATGAAAGAGCCGCTGCACTTCCGGTTGGCCGGTTAAGTGACCATAGATAAGTAAGCACGTCCAATTTATCGGCATCTGTACTGGCCGAGCCGTCAAGGGTCACTACCGTTGTAGTCACCACGTTTTGATCTGCGCCTGCCACTGCCACAGGAAGCGAGTTGGCCGCAGAAACAGTAATGGTGATGGGATCGGGCGTGCTGGATAACTTGCCATCGCTGACCGTTAAAGAAAGCACATAAGTGCCTGCTGTAGCAGGCGTGAATGTTGGCTTGGGAGAACTTGCTGAAGACAAAGAAGGCGCTGTGCTGGGTGATGCCATCCAGCTCCATAGGTAAGTAAGAGTGTCAAAGTTTGCATCTGAGCTGTTGGTGCCATCCAAGCTAACCACTGTACTCACTGTGACATTTTTATCATCACCTGCATTGGCTACGGGTTGAACATTGGCAGCACTTGCTACCACAATCACTGAATTGGGTGCACTGTCTACTTTGCCGTCATTGACAATGAGTTGAGCCACATAATCACCAGCCACAGCGGCCGTAAAAGTAGGACGGGCAGATGTGGTTGAGCTTAAAACAGCTGTACTGGTGGACGGCTTTTGCAACAGTGTCCATTTGTAAGTTATTTGGTCGTTGTCAGAGTCTGTACTGTAGGTGCCATCAAGCGTAACGGTGCTGCTAGCTCCAAAAACGACGAATTGCTTCACTCCTGCATTGGCCACGGGTGCGCTGTTTGAAATTGAAGCAACAATTGTGACAACGGATGGCACTTTGCTTTCTAAGTCGCCGCTGTCTTTTACAATTAACTGAGCAGTGTATGTACCTACAACATCGGCGGTAAAGGTGGGCTTAGGGGCCGTGGCACTAGACAACACAGCGGCACTGCCTGTTGGCCGGGTCAAGGTCCAAGCAAAGGTTAATGCGTTGTTGTTGAGGTCTGTACTGCCAGTGCCATCTAAGGTGACGACCTTAGAGGCTACCCCACCCACAAACCCTAGGGACACGTTTTGAGTAATGCCGGCGTTGGCAATAGGCGCCTCATTGACGGAGGAACTGGGTGTTACAGCGCCAACCAGTGCGCCAAATGCTGCCCCGCTTCCGCCACCGCATGCAATTAATTGGGTTGCTAAAAAAATAGCGCTTAAAAATTTGAACAAGTTCATGTGATTAATTGCAAGTTGGGCTTGTGATACTGACGGTTTCTGGATATTTTAGACCTGTGTTGTTATGTAAATCATAGGCCGCACCAATTATGCCGCCCAAAAGGAGATTACCAGCCAAATTCCAAGTGGGTAAGGCTGGCACCGAAACGGTGAACTGCGGCATATATTGCACTTTGCAGGTGATGTTCAGATCGCCATAGTCATTATTGACTTGCACCAAGCCAGGTGCTCTAAAAGACCATCGGCCCTTGCTGTTTTCGGCCACGCATTGGGCACGTACCATTCTCTCTTTGCACTGCAAAGAAACCGAAATTTCTTGAGAGTCTTCGTCTAGCAAGGTAGCGCAGCCCGAAAGAACGCCCACCAGTGCTAACAAGGCTAGTTTGAGTGAGGTTGTTTTGGGCATTTTCTAGATCTTAGATTAAAGTAGTACGCACTCTAAATCGACACAAATCTTGAAAACTTGAGCAATGCATCTTTAGCTTTAGAAGGCTGGCTGCCTAATTGCCAGAAACGCCAGAGCTGAATGTCAGGTCTGTGTCATTGCCCCAAGCCTTCAACCCAAGCCAGTTGCCTTGGCAAGCACACACTGTTCAAATCGTAATTCGCTTTAGCAAACTGTATGGCATTGGCGCCCAGTCTGGCTCTCTCTGAGGGGTTGTCTAACAAGTCACACACCTCTTTGATCATTGAATTGACATCAAAGAAGTTCACCAATCTCCCTGTCTCGTTGTGATGTATAGCTTCATGCAAGGGCTGTGTGTCACTGGCCACAATGGCGCAGCCTGCACTCATGGCTTCAAGAAGGCTCCAAGAAAGCACAAACGGGTAGGTGAGGTACACGTGAACCGTGGACAGTTGCAAGAGCGGGATAAAGTACTGATACGGCACATGGCCAAGGAAGTGCACGCGTTTCCAGTCTTTATCACTGATTTGAGGGCGCATTTCACTGATAAAGATATCTTTCCACTTCGTGCCTCCATTTTTCTCAAGCGTAGGCCTGGCCCCATAGCTCACATCGTCTGCCCCCACAATCAGAACTTTGGCATTGGGCCTGTTCTTTAAGATTTCGGGCAAAGCGCGCATAAAGACATGGTAGCCCCTGTAGGGCTCCAAGTTGCGGTTCACAAAGGTAATCACTTCATCTTGCTTGGTAAGCTTTAATTCTTCACCATTGGCCTTTTTAAAGTTAAGGGCCACAGCAGGGTTTGGCACAACGGCATGGGTGTCAATACCGTCATGGACCACCGTAATTTTTGATCTGAAAGGCTCGGGAAAGGTGCTGGCTTGCCAGTGGGTGGGAGAAATTCCTGCATCGGCTACTTCAAAGTGCATCAGGTTGTTCAGGTTCTTCAGGCGAAGGCGGCACGCCTCACCTGGGTCTGTCGCTGGAAACTCAGGATCAAACCCGACATCAGCCCCTTCGGGGTGGTAGAAGAACTCGCAGTAAATGCCAAGCTTGGCCTTGGGCCAGACTTCTTTGATAAATAAACTCTCACCCCAGCCGTGGTGGGCAATGATTACATCTGGTGTAAAGCCAGAATCTTTTAACTTAAGCGCCGCCTTAAAGCACGCCTCGGCCCTAATAGTTTTGGTTTCAAAGTCAGACACCCAAGGGTGGATGTTGGGGCTGGTGCCCTTGCTAGCGGAGTAAGAAACAAGTGAGACGCCTTGCCAATCCTTCACATCAGTCTTTTGCATGGTCATGGCAAGCACCTTATGACCATGAGCCACAAGAGCGGGAGCCAAGAACTTGAACTGGCCAGGAAAGTTTTGGTGAATAAAAAGAATGTTCATGCTCAGACAGCTGACCGCGTTGGAACTACTTGCACCAAATCAAATTTCCACAACCACATTAGGCAACGCACACCCACTGGTGTTGCTACTCCTGCCGCTACTAGCAGCTCGTTCACTGTTTGGCTGCCACTCTTGTCTAGCAAACTGAGCAAGGCGACGATCGTGTCGGGTGGCAACAAGGTGCCCTCAAAAGCGTAATTGGCCATGGCCAGGCTGCGCAAATCACTTAGCCGCGCCTGCGCACTCGGCTGAGCAAGAACCATTGAATTGCCAGCCAACGTGTGGGTTGAAAAATGCCCAAAGCGCGCAAACGGATCGGCGCGTTGCACCCAGAGCTCAGGGGCCTGCGCCCCTGCATCTAAGCGAATTTTGTTCAATTCATCGGCCAACAGTGCGTAGCGCTTCAAGATCACTGGCCAGTCAAAGTCTTGTGTGGCGCGTGCCAAACCTGCGGCACCCAGACTCGCCCGCAACTCTGGTTGAGATGCCAGGGCAATGCACGCCTGTGCCAGCGCCGTTGGGTCAATCACCGTGGCCAGACTGGCACGGCCAATGTAAAAATCATAGTTGTCCAATCCCAGCGCGTGGCGCATGGCCAGGTCGGCGCCAACCCCGGCAGTCGGCAAAATAGTGGGTACACGAAATCCATCAATACCAACGCGCACAGTTTCCTTGTAGCCATTCCAGTCAGACACCACCACAGGCAAGCCTGCCGCCATTGCCTCCACTGGTGTCAGGCCAAAGGTTTCTTGAATATTGTCTGACAACGAGACGAAGGCATCTGCAGCCTGCCAAGCCTGTCGGTATCGCAAATCATTTTGGCCGTCTACCCAGATAAACCGCACAGAGGGCGCCAGAGCTTTTTGTGCGGCCAAGAACCCGGCACGAATAGCTTCGTTGGGGAAAACGCCGGCCTCAATGCAAACCACAGAAGCATGTTTCGCAGCTTGTTCTAGCGCTTGGTACATCGGCGCAGGGTTGGCCTTGGCATGAAACGAGAGTCTGCCTGAAAACAAGAACGCTACTTCGTGAGCTTGTAACTTCAGTGCCGTGCGTGCCGTATCTCGTAGCTCAGCTTTGGGCGTGAACGCGGGGCAATCAACACCCAGTGCAATGACCGGAAGTTGCGGCGTGTTGAATCGAGTTGCGCCAGTCTGCGCTGACCACCAAGCCTTCATTTCGTCATGCAAGCGGGTGGTGAAGTCAAGTGCTGCTTGTGAGATGCAAATCATTGCGTCCCATGGCTTATATGGCGGCAGAACCAGATCAGCCACTTGGTCCATGGCGCCGTTAGAAGACAAGGTGAAGGTGACCCCCATGACACTGAAAGCGCCGGGGTTGAAAGCGTTTCGAGAAAACGCAAAATCTTTGGCTGCAGGTGACGGGTAGTACAGAGTTCCCACGTCGCCTAAAGCCGCCCAGTTGGGTACTTCAATCCACTTGAGTTGGCCGTCAAAGCCATCGCCTGAAAGCTGGCCGTACATGGCCTTGGCCGCCTCTGTGCCTTGGCCAAAACCATACAGTTCTGCCTTTGACCAAGTCCGCGCGACACCGCGCATGAAAGCCTTGCCAGCACTTTGACGCCCCATGATTTTATTGGCTGTCGAGTAAGCATCGCCCGCATAGTAAATGGCAAAAGAAGGTGAGTGTTTCATGGTGAAGAATGGCGATAAAACTTAAACAGCCTTGACAGCCTTGAGCTTGACTTGCAACTCCTTGACCACTCCCCACTGCTGGTCGGCCATGGCACGCAACTGCTCTTGACTTAGCTCTCCCGCCTGCACCTTTTGCCACCACATTGGTTCATAAACTTGGAGCGCTTCGGCAATCTCAAAATCTACCTGCATCACATGAGCCAGCATGGTGTAGTTGGCCCGCTTAGCAATCCACTCATCGTTCTGTTTTTTTGACATCATCCGAAAAGTCAGCGGCGTGAAAGCGCGCACATGGGTCGGGTCAGACCACCATGTATCGTGCCTAAAGTGTGGCACATGAATCTCAATGATGCCGCCTGGGGCAATGACCCGGTAAAGCTCACGCATCACATTGGCAAACGTCTTGAAGTCAGCACCAACGTGCTCGAGCACATGCTTCATCAAAATATAGTCAAAGCTGTTGTCGGCTAACGACCATGGTGTCTGCTCGATGTCGATGTAAACGTCGGGTTCACATTCATTAAAGTTATCGGCATTGACAAACCCTTCGCGCTTGTCAAAGCCGCAGCCGAGATTGAGTTTTCTCATGAGAAATGCGCCTGAGCTAGCTCCCGTAATTCAGACTCTGGCAGATCAGAAGTCGTGCCAAGCACCCATAAATCATAGTACGGGTGACCACGCCGCTTGGCTGCTACTTTGGCAAAGCCTGCAGCTTGCAGGGTGCCCATGAGAACCTTTTGTGTAAAGCCGCAGCGATGCGCCATGTACAAATTGCCTCGGGCCATGGGCGGGCGGTGGCCAAAAAGAATGTCCAGCGGTGTGATGGGGCCGGCCGGAGAGGTATAAGCCGGCTCAGTCAGTTTGTCCTCGGCAACCAGTGCACAGACAGACTGCAAATCTGGACAGGTAATAACAACAAAGCCTTCGGGGCTGAGCACCCGCTTGAACTCGGACAATGCCTGCGGCACCTCATGAGGATACAGATGCTCAATGTTGTGACTAGAAAACAGGGCGTCTACTGAGCCTGTTGCTACGGAAGACATGTCGGTCATGGTACCCACCACATCGGGTTTGACGGACTCGTCGATGTCTAGCCGAAGCTCGGACCAGTCGGGTGAGTTAAAGCCGCGCGTGGTTTGGTCTTTGTGCTTGGGGCCGCAGCCTACATGGAGGAATTTTTTCATATTAAAGATTTGAGTCGAATGTATAGATATCGGTAATATCAACGAGATTTGTAACCGTAACCTTTAAATTATTCTCGCCAGCATTAGTTAGGAGCTTGAAAATGGTGTCTGCCACCAAGGTGTCATGATTTTAATCAATCCATTGCTCCTTGATTGCCTTGATAGCACGTCACGATAAACTATTCTCAATTATCTTACAGTTGGGCAAATTACCGCCCCGAGGTGTTATCACCTTACCGCCTTTGCTCAGCTTGACTGTAAAGTGACCTGCTCCCTACCAGCCGTACCAAAGTGATGGAACAAAGTCCGCTAATTTCGGAGAATAGCGGCTATGAAACTCTTGCCAGCCCCTATATTGGCATACAAGGGTTAGTCATTTGAACAATTCCTGCTTTTTCCTCACTTCACTGAGTATTAGGATGGTGGGATTTCCACGCTCACCGGTGGTGCAGGTAACGACACCATTATCTTGACTGATACAGATTCTGCAGTAGATACTGTTGTATTTGCAGATACATTAGCAAATAATGGCGTTGATACAATCACTGGCTTTGCTTTAGCCACTGACATTCTTAATTGGGTGCAGGGTGATGCTGAGACAGACGCTGCGGCTACTTTTACTACGAGTGCTAACGATCTTTATCAGTTGGGTGCTCAGGCGGCCGGTGCTGCCGATAGTGCTGCTGCCGTGGCAGCAGCAATGAACGCTGCCGCAACAATTACTGCGGCAGGCGCAACAGCTTGGATTGCGATTTCGGATAACAACTCCACCTCTATCTGGGCTTGGGTGGATGTCAATGGAGTTGCCGACGAAGTAAACGTGGCTGAGATTACACTTGTTGCAACAATTGATGCAGCGATGACAACAGCACAACTTGCGACTGCATTCACTATCGCTTAATCCTTCCAAATAGAAAGACCCACCTAAATCTGTGGGTTAATTATTGAACCCCATCCCTCACAAGGGGGTGGGGTTTTTAGTGTCTGGAAGCTACCCATCACGAAGGCGCTGCAGCTTGTTTGATTAGCACAGTTTGGAATGCATGGAACCTCGAGGCTTTAGTGCTATGTTAGGCAACATGTCCGTATCGCGGGCCATAAGTACCTTTGTAAAACCAAGCCGAGTCGATAGGCTGAATTACCGTGGATGACGGTACTTATCTGCGGCTCAATCAGACGATTTGCAGCGCCTTCAAAATAGGCAATTGCTTATTGGCAAACTCATTAGCCTGGTTCGTCAACTCAGCCAATTGCTGCTCTGTCGTCTCAAGCGGCTTGCCTTCTTTGACAATCTTTTGTCCTTGAGAGGCGAGGATCTGCTCCACGAAAGCAGCCCAGTCTTCTGGTTTCTTCTTGCCCTGCTGGATGGCCAGTGCAAACAATTGATGGAACCTGCCAACTGCTACACCACCTCCTGTGACGGGGCTTGCTAAGAAGGTCATATCGTTGTGACTGCGGGCTTTGACCATCAAGTGGGTGTTGAGTTTGTCGGTGTGCTTTTTAGCCTTTGTGGTGACCGTGTCGTCTTGAACTGCGTTGAAGGTTCCATTGCCACACAGAACCAGAACGGTTTGAACCAACTGGGCAAAGCTGATGCCAGCTTCTTTAAGGGCTTGTTCGATCTGCTCCAAGGAGCGAGTCTTGTGGTCAGCCATCAAGTCCAGCACCGGGGCGTAAACTTTCTCTGTCAATGAGGCCTCACCCAAAGAACCAGTGACTTTCAAACTCACATCGGGGCGGTGCGCGGTCATCATAAAGCGCTGCTCCCGCAGGCTGAGGGCTTGCTCCAGAAGTGTCAAGCGCCTTGCGCCTTTGACCCAGTAGTCTTTTCTGAACTGCTGGTTGACCATGAAGTCGCGTACCGTTTGCTTGAACATCGGGTCGTGGATGTCTTTTAAGAAGGCCTGTTGTTCTGGCGTGAGGTTCACCGCTTCAACAGAGTCCAAGTAATGGGCTGAGCAAGCATAGGTCAACTTAGCCGACTCCATCCACTTGGCCATCGTTGCAAAGTGCATTGGATGCCAATCACGGTTGAAGTACTCGTGGGCCAAGTAATGACGGTTTTGATCTTTGATTTTGTTGATTCTGTCTGCAACCAAAGGGTTAGCTCTGGCAAACAGGGGGTTGGTGGCCAATAGCTTTTCTGTAAAGTCCAAAGCACCATCAATACGGCTGACAATACCTACGCCATCTGCACCAATCACTTCAGCGTGCTCGGTCATTAGGTGACGCATGGGGGCAAAGGTTCCCCAACCAGGTAGGGTGTTGTAGCTGATGTAGAGAACACCACCTACTTTGAGTTTCTTGCGGATGAAGTCGACAATGACAGCGCGGTTCTCATCAGATATCCAACTCCAGATACCGTGCAAGCCGATGTAGTCAAACTCGGGTAAATCGCGCTTAGCAAACTCGACAAAGGCCTCGTCATAGAGATGCGCATCAGCACCAGAGGCATTTGCCAGTTCTTGAGCAAACCCAGCTTGAGAAGGATTGAAGTCTGTGCCGTGCCACGAACAAACCGAAGCTGCTGCGTGTAGATTGGCTGATAAACCTTGGCCAAAGCCGAGTTCACATGCTGTGCCAAATTCTGGTGCAACCAAACTTGCGTTCAAGAATGCCAGCTTGACGCGCTGGGGGTTTAGTTCTTGGTAGTAGCCGTAGGTGTAGCCAATGTCGGCTACATAGCCTGAGGTCCAGTCGGTCATGTAAATTGTCCTGGTACTAGAAAAACGATTTCGATGTTTTCTTCTTGATCTGCTAGCGATTACTTTCGTTAACTTGATTAAATTATCCGCCTCAAAAACCCATCTGGCGCAACTGTAATGAGAAGTTTATGTTGAATGCTCTTGTCGATCTCAAACTCGGAATGGGTTTTCAAATACTCCCACACCGCTGTTTTTGGGTTGTCACCAGGCCCCCAAGGTCGATCTAGAAACATCGCCTTAGGAATGTCTTCAACAATCGTGTCAAACACCACGCAATAACTACCAACGCTGGTCAGTGGCGCATACGCTTCTAACTCAGCCAGCACGTGGTCATGCGTGTGGTTACTATCAAGGCAGACCAATACACGTTGATGGTTCGTGGCCACTGCCTTCACCTGCGCAATCACCTCTGGAGCTATGCTAGAACCTTGAATCATCTGAATGCGTGAAGACATCGGATGAGCCTCAATCGCCTCTCGATTGTGCTGACGAATGTCAATATCCAATCCAAGAACTTTACGCTTGGATTTTTTGGGATCCAGCAGAGTCCCTGACTCAATTGCTTCACACAAATCCAACATCGCCAACATAGATGCACTCAATATAAGAGATCCGCCGTGCGCTATACCAGTCTCGATAATTAGGTCTGGCTTCACCTTCCAAATCAATTCCTGCATCGCCACAATATCCTGTGGATACTGAATAATCGGACGAGCAAGCCATTCAAAATGATATGAATACTTTAGCTGATTTGCCGCTGAGATCCAGTCAGAAGAAAGTTTAGAGATTTCTGCATTCAGGCCAATTTTTTCAATTTCTTTTTCGCACTCAATTTTAAATTTTTCATGTTGATTCATTTAATTCACCTTCTTAATTGTTATTGAAATTTCGTATTTGTTACCGTTTTCCACAAAAAAACAACCTGGATGGCCCTCAAAAGTCCGCGCACGCAGCAAGTTTAAAAAATGACGAGCTTGGTATTTTTCATTCAGCTCAATCTCACATATTTTGTTCAATTCAGATGAATTGTGGAAAGATCCGGAATTAATGTCTTGAGGTTTATTTATATAGTTTTTACTGCGGATTAAATGGTATTTTTCAACAAATAAATTAATCATCTCGGCTTGGGCTTTTTTATAAAGAGTTTGGCCAGTATCGCACCAATCATAATTAATAGATTTTTGGAATATAATATCTCCAGTGTCAATTCCAGAATCAATAAAGTGAAGAGTTACTCCAAATGGAGCTTGCTCCACCAAAGCCCAAAAATTATAATTCTTACCGCGATTATATGGAAGCAAACTTGGATGAGTATTTATATATCCATTTTTTGGTAAACTCAATAATGGTTCCCTTATTAACTTAGGCCACCACGCAAGAATTCCCAAATCAAAAACTATATTTTCCAATAATTTTTTATCTTCACCATAATCACAAACTTGTATATTTTTACTTTTTGCATATTTGTATATATTATTTTTTTCAATACACACCACCATTGATAAATCTTTAGGAAAATTATCAATTAAAAAATTAGCTATCGCACCACCAACATATCCATCGGCAAATAATATAAATCTCATATGGTCACACTCAACCAGCGCCTATATTAATCAAGACAGCAGCAACTCTCTCAATATCATGATTTGAAATATCGTGATAGCTAGGTAAGTTTATTGCTCTATTTGGCAAGCCCCATGAATTTACATTTCCTCGAACCGAATTAAACATTGTCAAAGAAGAAAGCGGCCAAAAAAATACTCTTGCATCAATATTTTCACTTCCAAACGCGCTCAGTAGTTTTTCTCTTGTGACACCTGATTCTTTAGAAAAAACAACTGTTGGCATCCAAGCACCATTTTCAACCCCTTCTGGTTCTGGGTTAATAGCTATACAAGTCAGCCCAGCCAGTTGGTCTTTATAAGAAGCCAAAATTTGACGTTTACGTGCTACGAGATCATCAATTCTCTTCATCTGCGCACAACCGATAGCAGCTTGCAAATTAGACATCTTGTACTTAAAGCCAATAAGGTCTGGCCAGAACTGCTTTGTCTGACCACGAGACCTGCCGTGGTTGCTCAGCGTGAGGACCCGTTCAAACAAATCGGCATCGTTGGTTACAAACATACCGCCTTCACCCGTGGTGAGAGTTTTGGAACCGTGAAACGAAAATGATCCGAACTTGCCCATGCAGCCGGCTCGTTTGCCGTGATAAACCGACCCGATGGCTTCAGCAGCATCTTCAATAACTGGTATGCCATACTTCTCACCAATAGCCAACAGGCGATCCATGTCACACAGGTTGCCGTAAAGGTGCACAGCAACGATTGCCTTCGTGTTGGGGGTAATGGCTGCCTCAGCTTTTTCGGGGTCAATGCACCAAGAGTCCGACAAAATATCCACAAAAACTGGCTTAGCACCAAGGTTCACAATGGGCGAGGCAGTAGCAATCCAGTTGGTGTCGGCCATGATGACTTCATCGCCTGGCCCAATGCCCAAAGCGGCCATACCCATGTGCAAGGCACCCGTACAGCTGGAAGTTGCAATGGCGTATTGCACACCAAGGTGCTGCTTGAATAGTTCTTCAAATTGATTTAGATATTCGTAACATTTTTCACCCCAGCCGTTGGCTGCTGCGTCAGTGGCGTAACGTACTTCAAGCTCCGTGATCGACGGTTTGGTGTAAAGAATACGTGATTTCATAAAACCGCAAGCTCCGGTACAGCAGTCACAAAACGAACGCCTTTTGTTTTAAGCGCTGCGTTTTGCTGCACCACCTCTGGAGCAATATTCCAAGGAAGAATCAAAACGCAATCAACTGGTCTGTTCAGCATCTCACTTGGGTGCAAGATGGGAATATGGCTACCCGGCAAGAACTTTCCTTGTTTGGCCTGAGCTGCATCGCAAACAAATTCGATTAGGTCTGGCTTGACACCTGCGTAGTTCAGCAACGTGTTGCCCTTGGCCGCCGCGCCATAGGCAGCCACTTTTTTACCCAATCGCTTTTGCTCAATTAGGAAACTCAACAATTCATCTTTGATCTTGTCTGCACGCGGCTGGAATTTCAGGTAAGTGTTCAAGTCTTGAAGGCCATTCTGGATCTCAGCTTGCAGCACACCGCTCACCGCAGACTGCGTTGAGCGTGGATCATCTTGGTGACAACCGTAAATCCGCAAGCTTCCGCCGTGGGTATGCAACTCTTCCACATTCCAAATCCGTAGCCCTGCTGCCGCAAAAATCCGATTGACCGTTTGCAATGACAGGTAAGAGAAATGCTCGTGGTACACCGTGTCGAACTGAGCTTGCTTGACTAGGCGCATCAAGTGCGGGAATTCGAGTGTGATGGTCCCACCCGGCTTCAACGCAGCTTTTAAACCGCGCGTGAAGTCATTGATGTCCGGCACATGAGCGTACACGTTGTTGCCCGCAATCAGGTCGGCTTGTTGGCCTTTGGCAGCCAGTTGTTGACTCAATGCTTCACCAAAAAATTCCCTCATCACAGAAATACCCAGCTGCTCTGCCGCTGCGGCCGTGCTGTCTGTGGGTTCAATGCCCAGGCAAGGAATGCCTGCAGCCACAAAGTTTTTCAGCAAATATCCATCGTTGGAAGCTACCTCAATGACCAAGCTTTGAGCATTGAGATCCAGCTCATGGATCATTTTTTCTGCGTAATGTTTGGCGTGTGCCAGCCAACCCGTTGAAGTGCTTGAGAAGTAGGCATATTCGGGGCTGAACAACTCGTCGGCTTGGGCGTAGTCTTCGGTCTGCACCAACCAGCATTGGTCACACACCTTGATCTTGAGTGGGTAATATTTTTCTGTTCTAGAAAGATCCGCCTTGGTGAGGTAAGCGTTGGATGGCGGAGCAAAGCCCAAATCTAAAAACGTATGCGTAACTGGCGCACCACAATGCCGGCACTTCATAAAACAATCCCTCTAAAGCTGTTGTCTATATAGGCGTGGCTGGAATCACGCAGAGAGATATCGGTAACGGACAGAGGCCAGGCAATGGCTAGCTCGGGGTCGTCATATCGCACGCCGCCCTCAGTCTCGGGCTTGTAAAAAGCGGTGTGCAAATACAGCAACTCACTACCCGCCTCCAACACCTGAAAGCCATGGGCAAAACCCTCAGGGATCACCATCATGTTTACATGATGCGGAGAAAGCTCTTGGGCATGCCATTGTTTGTAGCTTGGGGAGTGAGGACGCAAATCCACCGCAACGTCCCAAACCTTACCCTTCAAACACCGGACCAGTTTCATTTCCGCATACGGAGCTTGCTGAAAATGCAAGCCCCGCACCGCACCAACGGCTTCGGTGAATGATTGGTTAATTTGTACAATTTTTCTTTGGCCCATAACGGACGAAAGTTCTTGGTCACAAAACAACCTTGCAAAAGCACCCCGCTCGTCTTTGAAGGCTTTGCTTTCAGCAATCACCAAGTCAGGAATAGGTGTTGGGTGAATTCTCATGCCGAGACCCACCCAATTTGGGCTTTTTGGGCGGCCTCAACGTATTGAGCCAGTTGCTGCGCGCTGATCGTTGTTTCGCTGTCCATAAATGTGCGGTACCAGTCTGCGGTTTTTTCCAAAGTGGTGTTTAGGTTCCACACAGGCTGCCAGCCCAGCTGACCATTTGCTTTTGAACAGTCCAAATAAAGCAAGTTGGCTTCGTGGGGTTGACGCGCATGTATTTGGTGCCACCGCACTTCAGACCAATGAGTTTGTAGCGTGTTGAGCACATCTGCCACCGTGCGGTTACCGCTGCGCTCCGGGCCAAAATTCCAAGCACCATCGAAATTTTTATCACCTTCGATGAGTTTTTGCCCCAAGAGCAAATAAGCACTCAAGGACTCCAACACATGCTGCCAAGGACGTGTGGCTTTAGGCGATCGAATTTCAAGGGATTGCTGGGCAGCAATCGCGCGCACCAGATCAGGTATTAAACGGTCTTCAGACCAATCTCCGCCACCAATCACGTTGCCCGCCCTGGCAGTGGCCAATAAAGGAGCACCCTCGATATGGAAGAAAGCACTTCGGTAACTCGCTGCCACCAATTCAGCCCCAGCTTTGGACGCACTGTATGGATCATGACCACCCAGACGGTCATTTTCTCGGTAGCCACAGACCCTCTCTTGGTTCTCGTAACACTTATCTGTGGTCACGACCACTATGGATAGAACGCTGCTGGTCTGGCGACAAGCTTCCAGCAGGTTGGCCGTGCCCATGACGTTGGTCGACCAGGTTTCCAGTGGGTCGCGGTATGAGCGCCTGACCAGCGGTTGCGCAGCCATATGGAAAACCACAACTGGTTGGGTTGCCTCTAACACCTTAGTGACCTCGGCTGCTTGGCGAATGTCAAGCTCAATGTGCTGTACGGTCGACTCAAGACCTAACAAATTCCAATGATTAGGCTTTGTTGAAGGTTCCAACGATATGCCAACCACTTCAGCCCCTAATTGATTGAGCCATAGGCTCATCCAACTCCCCTTGAAACCGGTATGACCGGTCACAAGGACGCGCTTTCCGCGGTAGATATCACCAAACTGTTTCATTCCCAAGTTTTCCAAGGAGCTTTGCCCGTTGACCACAAGTCTTCGAGTTGATTTTTGTCTCGCAACGTGTCCATGGGCTGCCAAAAGCCACGGTGTTCAAAAGATTCAAGCTGACCTTTGTGAGCTATGGTCTCGAGAGGACGACCTTCCCAAGAGGTTTGATCGCCTTCAATCAATTCGAGCACCTTGGGGCTTAAGATAAAGAACCCCCCGTTAATCCAAGCACCGTCACCCGGTGGTTTTTCTTGAAAGCCTTGAACTTTGGTGCCATCAAGCAGCAGTGCACCATAGCGTCCAGGCGGCTGTACCGCTGTGACTGTGGCAAGCTTGCCGTGCTGTTTATGAAAAGCAATTTGTTTAGAAACATCAACGTCTGCTAAACCATCACCATAGGTGAAGCAAAAGGCTTCATCTTCCTGTACGTAGTTAGCAACACGTTTCAAGCGACCACCTGTGAGAGTGACATCCCCCGTATCAACCAGGGTCACCCGCCATGGCTCGGCTTTTTTTTGGTGAACCTCCATTTGATTGCTGGTCATGTCGAATGTGACATCAGACATGTGCAAAAAGTAGTTCGCAAAATACTCTTTAATTATGTACCCTTTGTAGCCGCAGCAAATGATGAAATTGTTGACGCCATGCGAAGCATAAATCTTCATAATATGCCAAAGAATCGGACGGCCACCAATTTCTATCATAGGCTTTGGCTTCAGATGGGTCTCCTCGCTGATCCGCGTACCCAATCCTCCGGCAAGAATGACCGCCTTCATAAAAGTCCTTTTATTTTGCAGTGTGCGATCCACATGTCACGATAGCAAGTTGCAACATCATTAGCGTAAGTTTTATAGTCCATTAGCCTTGATGCTTTCATCTTGGCACGTAAACCTGTCGACAACCCTGCCAGTTTTTGCATGTCCGATGCCAGCGCGACTGTTTTTTCAACATAATCATTTTCGTTTTCTGCACAACAGATCTCTGCCAGACCAAGTGCCGTTAATTGTGCGGTTGCTATTCTCCCCATAGGTGGGCGACTCTTTAAGGCAATCGCTAATCTCTCCATCCATAATCCTTCTGTTATGGTGGTGCCGGACCCAGCGGGGAAAGGGTCCAGCTGGATGTCCAAATCCTGATAAGAGGCCCAATGTGGTCTAGTGTTTTGAAACAATAATTGGTCCTTGTCAATACCGTGCTCGTAGAAAATCTGCTGGATACGATTTTGTAAATCAGGCTCGGCGTAAGGGACGTGATCAAATCGCAATTTTGCGCTCGGCAAGCGTCTAAGGATCTCTGCCCAAACAGCAAAAACGCGCCGATTGGTACGCAGAGGCCGTGACATCACCCCGAAAGTGATAAACCCGTTGCGCTCACAGGGCAGCTCCGCAGGTTCAAGGTAATCATGCGGTGGGCGATAGGGTAGGCCGGCAAAAGGCAACCGCCAGACTTTTTCAGCGACGAAAGAGTCGTGTTCGGGTGGCACCGTCAGGTCATCACAAATTAAGTAGTCAACTTCAGGTAGCCCCGTGGTCTGACCCGCACCGAAGATATAGCTGGCCTGAATTGGCGCCGGTTTGCGTAAAAATACACCGAGCGAGTGGTTTGCAGTATGCCCAGCGAGGTCGATCAGGATATCGATTTGATGTTCACGAATGGCTTTTTCCAATTCCTCGTTGCTCATTTCGGCTGTTTCAATCCAGTGGTCGAAATAACCTTTAAAACGCTCAGTAGTTGCATCTGCAACTTTGAGTTCCAAATGGGCGAAGGCAAATAACTCAAACTGATCGCGATCATGCTCGACCAGCAGCGGTTCTGAAAAATACGCCACAGCATGCCGGCGAAAATCCGGTGAAACGTAGCCTAATCGCAGCTTGCGATGCGGCTCAAGCACATTGTTGTGTTGGCGCTCAACCGGGCGCGATGGGAGCACACTTTTTGTGTACCACTCGTTGTAAATTTCATAAACCTGCTTGACGGTCCAGTCGGGGTGGCAATTGATGTTAAAAAAGAGATTGGTATATTGCCCGTAACGCTGGTCGCCATAGAGGTGTTTCAGGCGATTCATCAGCTCGTCAAATTCTACAAAATCACCGGCCTTGACCAGATAACTTAACAATGTCTGGACATAGCTTGCATTGTCTGGTCGCAGCTCAAGTGCCTTTCGCACCAGGGCGATCGCTACGCTCATGCGCCACGCTTCTGCATGCAAACCGGCACGCGCCAGCAAAACATCCGGACTGCCCGGACTGCGTCGTTCAATGGCGTCAAGTAGCTGAAAGGCCAGCAATGGGCTCCGCTCCAATTTTAAAAACTCAACTGCAGCCCAACGCGGCACCAGTGAGTCCGGCTCGTCTTTCTGCCACTGGGTCAGGCGCTGCCTTGCCTCTTTAGTGGCTCCCAGCTGCTGCAAGCGGGCACAGGCCCAGGGCAAAATATGTTGTGCCGGAAAGCGGTTCATCAGTTCAAGAATGGCAGACTTCTCATCTTCTGTTCGGCGCAGACGGCGCAAACATTCGACTCTTTTTCTGGCCAAACCCTGATGTTTGGGAAAATGCGCAATCCCACTTTCCAGCATACACAACGCTTCTTCATGCCGGCTCATATTTCGCAAAACTTCTGCCATGACGATGATGCTATCAGGTCTTTCACCCGCCACAGCAATGGTGGCTTGGGCGACATCATAGGCAGCGCCGTAAAGCTCCGCTTGCATCAAGCAATTGATATACCCTGCAGCCTGTTTCAGGTTACGCGGCTCACGCTGCCAGCCTAATTTCATGACTTCCAATGCCAGTGGCAACTCCCTGTTGTCTGCCAGACTTTCTGCCAGCCACAATTCAACAACTCGATGTTGCGGGTATTTTTGCAACATTTCACGGCACAGATTGACTGCCCCGGCATGGTCGCGGCTTCGCCGATACGCAGTTAGCGCCAACGCAATGTGAGGCGGGCTAGCCTCGTGTGTTAGCAAGTTTCGCGCGCAGCTTATCGCCTCAATAAAAAGTTCTTGCCCCAGCAGCATACCGATTTTTTGCCTTATCAGGGACAGACGAAAGGGTTCCCGCTTGAGCCCCTGATCTATCGCAACAAGTGCCTCTTTATAGCGCTCTTGCCGATACAGCACCTCAGCCAGCAATCCGTGGTGTTTCATGATAGCCGGGTCTTGCCGAACCATCCGCTCGGCGCGCTTACGTGCTGCGCCCAAACGATCCCGGCTTTCATAAAATCGGACCAAGGCAGCACCCCCTGTCTGCCAGTCTAAGGCAGCGGCTTGCTGCAGTGCGATTTCGGCACCGTCAAAATCGTTACAGTCATAACGCAGATCGGCCAGCATTAGCCAGTACTCGTGTTCATCTGGTGTTTTTTCAGCCCAGTCCAACAATGCTTTTTGGCCTTTTTCAATTTGGTTGTGGCTGCGCCAGAGCTTGAAAAGCTCTTGTTGCAAAACTAATACCTTGCTGCTGTGCAACTCGCCTTGCTTAAGAAAATGCTCTTTTTTTTCGGGTGTTCCCAAAGGGCCCTGCAAGTTGGCAGCCAGCACCCAGGTACGAGGGTGCTCCGGGTTGATCTGTATTGCCTTTCGCACAAGGGTCCATGCCTGTTGATAATCACCAGCCTCCGCTACCACATCGGCTAGGCCTCGCACAGCTACCGGTTGCGCCGGGTTGCGCGCCAATACCTCTCGGTATATTTCCTCTGCTTCGGGCACATCTCCGCGTTGCTGCAGTGCCTGCGCAAGATTCAAACGGACAGTGTCATCCGCAGCCGGCCCTATTTCGCGCCAGGCTTCAACGGCTAGCTCAATATCGCCCCTGTCAAGGTAGAGTTGGGCTAGGTTGTTGCGCGTTGCTATATCATTCGGGAGTTGATTTAGCCGTTGCTGGTAGCAGTTGGCTGCACGGTCCAACTGCCGGGTCACCTGAAACGCCGCACCAGCTGTTAATAGCACTTGTGGGTCTGTCGGATAACTGCTTAATGCCTTGTCTGCTGCTTTTTTAAGATCAACTACCTTGGGTGACCTGGCTCGCAATAAATCCAATTGTGCGGAAATTCTGCCGGGAGTGGGGAATTCGGCAATTTGTTCTTCCAGATAGCGCCATGCCTGATCTGGCTGTTTTTGGGCTTGCAGGCACTGCAGCCATAGAAATACCGGCAGATCGCTCCAAGTCTTGACGGCAAGGGCAGCAAGACAATCATTTTGAGCTAAAGTCCATTGACTTCTTTGAGCATAAAACCTTGCCCGATTAACCAAGGTTTCCACTTGGGCTGGCTGGCGCATCAGCGATAGCGTCCAAAGCTCAAGAGCCTGCTCCGGCCGGCAGACCCCCTCCAGTGCTAAACATTCCCAATCCAGTGGTTGCTGTTGCTTAACCGCAACCACCTTCTCCAGGGCCAACTGCGTATTTCCGGAGACAATATCGAATCTGGCCATGAGCTTCATCACAGCCGGATTGATCACTTGCCTGAAACCTGCAAGCCGTTCTCCAGCACGTTTTAACTGCCCTCGCCGCAAGTCTGCCCATGCCGCCTGAATATGCGCCAGACCGGGCTCTACACCTTCCACGACCGGAAATACTTTGTCAAACTCAACCCAGTTTTCAGTTTCACGAAAAAAAACTAGCTGTAAAAAGTTACCTAAACTGCTATCTACAGGAGTGATTTTTAAAATGACATCCTTTGCCATGTGCCACAAGCCGCTTTGCATCAACTCCTCTGCAAACTGACTCCATACCTTGACATCTGCCGTGTAACGGCGATGTGCGGCCTCAGCCAACACTTGATTTGCCTGCAAACCTTCATTTCTGGCGCGTAGTGTTGCCGCGTAGAGCAAAGCGGCTTCAAGGCCATTCGAACGCTCTTCGATGGTTGGAATCAGCAAGGTGTCCAGCGTTGACCATTCCCCCTTAGCTACTAGGGCGTGAACTTTATCTATCAACATGACTTTAGACCCTCAAACTCATAAAAAAAACCCTGTAGGACAGGGTTTTTTTTCTAAAAGCAGGGCCAGAAAATCATCCAACCCCGCTGTAGAACACTTAAGCAATAGCAGTACCGAACTGCGCTGCGGTAAAGTCTGTACCTCTGAAACCATTAATAATACCAATCAAGACAACATCGGTAGCTGTAACAGTCGTCGCAGTGCCGTCAAAGTTATCATCAACATAGTATATGTAGGTATTGGTCCCGTTATCAAGCAGGAAGATCGCCTTCTCGTTAGCTGCGTTGGAGAAAGCGCTGCCGAACAGGGCTACAGCAGCCGATTCAGCACTGTAGTTTGCAGCAGATCCAGTTACATCAATGATTTTACCGGCGATGCTAGCGCTATTCGCTGATATTATTGAGTCAGACGAACCTACATTGAAGGCGGCTGATCCGAAGGCAACGCCACCGGTGAACGTGCTACCAAACAAAAGATTATCAGCAGAGTTAGCCGTCGATGCACTGTAGAAACCAGTAATGGTATCCATATTGCCCTCTGCTGAAGTGATAGCGGTCCCGGTAAAGACATAGGTGTCAAGGACAGCAGTTTCAGCAGTCAAGTCAACAGCATCGTTACCGTTGCCGCCGACAATAGTATCCGCACCTGTGCCACCCGTAAGCGAGTCTTCACCTACACCACCAGTAATGGAGTCAGCTCCTGCGGCACCGTCAATCGTATCAGCGCCGCCACCAGCTGTGATCGTATCGCCTTGAGTACCGCCGGTGATTACGAAGTTGATATCGCTACCATCAGCAGCAACTGTAGCAGTGGCAGTAGACCCAGCATTAATACCGATCTTAAAATCAGATGATGTGACCATATTATCTGCATTAACGTTGATGTAAAGCTGTCCAGCAGTCGTATCGTAAACGTACTGGCCGCGTTCGCCACTGAGTGCATCTTGCGCTAATGTGAGACCTGCAACACCAGCTGATGCACGGACAGCATTGATGTTAAGAACAGACGCAAGAGTTGAGTAGTTCAAGGTAACTTCAAGCTTATCCGTACCGCTAACAAAGTCAGTAATAGAGTCAACGTTCGATCCAGAAGAATGTGTTATCGAAGCCGATGTATACACAAAAGTATCAGCAGCCGCACCACCCGATAATACGTCTGCACCAGCATGACCAGTAATTCGGTCAATACCTGCACCACCGTTAATGGTATCTGCCAACTGACCACCAGTGATTGCATCGGCACCTGTTGCACCAGTAATGACGAATGTCGAATCATCTTCTGCGCTAGCATTCACGCCTACAGTTCCGGTACTTGTAGAGCCAGAAAAATCGATCACACCTCCGGTGACTGTAGCAAAGTTAGCATCAGCAAGTGTAATTGCTCCAACGTTTACTGCTCCAGTGTTAGCAAGGGTAATTCTCTCGATATTACTTACGTTCGTGAGTGTTACTGCGGTCAGGCCAGTAGTATCAATCGAAATAGCAAGAGTATCAGTACCAGCTCCACCGTTGACGCTGTCGGTCGATTCCAAAGGAACTCCTGCACCGTTTGCTGTTGTGAAGGTAAAGGTGTCGTTACCTGCACCACCCAACAGGCTTTCGTTAACAGTTGTTGCTGTTCCGGCTTTTGTTGTAACCGAGATACTATTCGCAGAACTCGTTACTGCACCCGCATTGACAGTTAGAGCTGCTGTTGCTTGTCCATCGATAATTGTCAATGATGTAGAGCCATTAGCGGTAAACACTGCGTCGGACAAGGTAATCGAGGCCGTGTTGTTACCCGCAAACTGAATCCGCTCAATACCGCTAATCGCAGTCAGATCAGTAGAGTTCACGGTTGTTGCAGCATTCTCTGTAAAGTCAAGCAGGTCGTTACCAGCTCCGCCGATGACGGTTTCAGCTGCGGTAAGGCCTACAAAGTGGGTAGCGGTTGCCACGGTAAAGGTATCGCCTCCCGCTCCACCGTCAAGAGAGTCTGCACCTGCATCACCTGTGATACCGTCATCACCACCACCACCAATAATCGTATCGATCTTAGTCGTTGTGGCTGTACCACGCAAAGTATCGCCAGCTTCACCACCCGTGATTGAGTAGGCGACATCATCTTCCGCAGAGGCATTAAAAGTTAATGCACCAGAGGTAAGATTTGATCCATCTACCGTCATCGTCACGGTAGCGTTGGCGTCGTTAGCGGTCAAAGCGTAGTTTGCTGTCGCCGTACGGAACTTGATGCTTTCAAAGCCAGTAATATTTGAGCTTAAAGTAGCCGTACCGGTTGCACTAACCGTCAAAGTGTCAGTACCTGCTCCACCTGTGAGAGTCATTGTGTCATCAAGCGCCACAGCATCTAAACGAATGGAGTCGTTACCAGCACCGCCGACAATTGATGAACCATCGGTTAGGTTAGCGGCAGCCGTATATATGACGCTGATGGAGTTTGCAGCGGTTAGCGCAGAGGCGTTAACCGTGATATCGCCAGTTGTGGCTGCATCAAAATCAAGAGAAAGAGTGCTATTGCCATTGGCGGTATAGACAGCATCGGTAAGGGTCACAGAAGCAGCCATGTCAGTTGAACCAAATAAAATAGTCTCGATTGACTTGATCGCACCTAGCTCGCTTGCCAGGATAGTAATAGCAATATCACCTGTCGTGATAGAGTCGCTACCCTCGCCACCGTCTACGGTTTCAGCTGTGGTTGCACCCGTGAAATCTGTGGCTGTTGTTCCAAGTGAGAAGATGTCGTTACCAGCTCCGCCAGAAAGATTGTCAACACCGGCGCCACCTACAATAGTGTCAATATCATCCCCGCCTGTGATGACGTCAGCACCTGCAGCACCAGAGATTGAGTCGTTACCAGAACCGCCAGAGATTGTGTCGGCTTTGGTACCACCAATGAGGCTGTCGTTACCAGCTCCGCCAGTAATTGCTGAAGCGGTAGTTGAGGCATTGCCATTGATAATTATGGCTCCAGTACTGGATGTCATGCCAGAGGCATCAATTTTGCTTAAGCCTGTAGCACTTGCAATCGCATTAATCGTCAAATCTTTTGTACCACTGATATTCAGTGTTGTCAGTGCGGCGCTGGTCAGGTTCGTAACGAAGTTTGCAGCACCTTGTGATACCAAGTTAACTGTCTCGTGTTGATTGAGCGTCACATTTAAGAGTCGATCACCAGCACCACCACCAGCAACAGCATTAGAGCCAGCGCCTGCAGTAGCAGTACCCAAGGTAACGGTCATCTCATCGGTTGTTGTGTTAGTTGCCATGAGCGCTGAAACGGTCAAGGTCAAGTCATGACCATTTTCAGTCGTTGCGATTCCGGAGATTGACATCGCTTTAGTCGCCGCTTCCAGTGCGGTGAAATCGATAGTACCCGTGGTAGCCGCGTCACCGTCTGCGTTGTCGTTGTAGGCTGTTACAGCGACACTGGTTAAGCCAGCGAGGTTAGTAGCACTAAAGGCACGGTTTGCTGGGGCCGCAGCTGTTTCAGCAACGCCCAAGCTCTCAAAGTTGGTATAACGAGCTCCTTCAGTAGTCGTGTCTAAGTGAGCGTCAGCAGCGAGTACCAGTCGGTCCGCTGTACCCGCACCAGCATTGATCGATGCGGTAGAGCTAGCTCCTGAAGCCGTTGTTAGGGTGTCGTTACCCGATCCACCAGTGACTGTAAGTACCGTAGAGTTACCAAGCGTTGCAGTTAAATTGCCAGTTAATGAGCTTGCGTTTAAGGTGGTCACGCCATTCACAAGCGTCCCCAGTGTTAGGTTTGCTGCACCACTTGCAGTTACGGTCTTCAATGTGTCACCTGCCAAAGTCACTGTGTTGGCGGCTGTATTAGAAACGACATTGAAGGTCTCGATGCCGTTTGAAGTAAAGGTTGCAGCAGTCCCGGTGCCTGCACTCTGTTTTGTGACGTTTGTCAATGTCAGGGTTAGCGCATCTGCGGTGCCTGCGGTGAGTGTGCTACTGAGGTAAGTCAGTGTCAGGTCACCCGTGCCATGAGACATCTCGGCATTAACGAGATTTCCCAAGTTTGAAAAGGTAGTGTCTCCCTCGTCGCCGGAGGACGACATTCCAACTGTCGTCAGTCCAGTAGCAATTCCTGCGCTGTAAAAAATATTGGCATCAGCGTCAGTACTGTCTTCAAAGTTAGCAAGCAAAATGCGCTCGACGCCGCTAGTATTAATTGCATCAATGGTGTAGTGAGTATCGGTACCATCTGCCGTAGTGTCGATATCACCCGTAACGGAAATGGTGAAAGTATCTGTCCCAGCACCTCCAACCAGCGCATCACCGGCCGCTGCCGTAGTCCCAGTCGCTCCCCGAGCTACCACAACCCCGACAAAACTATCATTGCCCGTACCGCCTGAGAAAGAGGAGCCGGAGTCCGCACTAGTAGTGAGCGTGAAAGTCTGGCCAGAAACAGCAGTGTTCAAGATAACTGCTTTGGCAGCGTCAACTGATGCAGCAGCTGAAGTTACGCCATTCAAAGCTGCAGTAGCACCAGCAACGGTACCGTTTTGCTCGCCGTAGTACTGAGCAACAGCAACTTTGTTTGCGAACAATGATTTTGAAGTTACGCCAGCAGCGTCTGTACCGTTGTAGTTCACAACGTTAGAAATCAGCTTGCTGAAGAATGCGCCTTGTGTAGTAGCTGCGCTGTACTCTTTAACCCAGAAAGCCAAACCTTCTGCATCAGGCGCACGACCCAACACGTTTGTGTAGAAAGTAGTGACAATTTCAGAGGGAGTTGCAAACAG
>Ga0315905_10001094_pt1 | contig 29432 bp, 27 predicted proteins | sample LakEriMetagenome_5_FD_203522 | JGI IMG/M metagenome (GOLD analysis project Ga0315905, IMG submission 203522) | Freshwater fungal communities from buoy surface, Lake Erie, Ohio, United States - Buoy 4 MA121 | ecosystem: Environmental > Aquatic > Freshwater > Lake | place: USA: Lake Erie, Ohio...
TTAATGGATATTTTGGCATCTATTTTATATCCATAGCCTTTAATTGCATCAACTTCTTTAAAATACCAGTACCGCTTTTGTGAAGTTGCTTTTACTCCCCGAATATAAGACATTCCATTATTCTTATCTACATTTAAAAATTCTTTAGTTCCATCAGTAAAATTAACTAATACTGTTCCCTGCATTAGTGCTGCTTCTAAACCGTTTCTGGTTAAATAAGCAATAGGTTTAACTTTACCAAATTCTTTACCTCCTGGTTCATAAATACCTGACAAAACATCTTGTTTTGTATATTTGGTGTAAAATTTATCCTGGCTTAATTCTTCTTTCAAAGCATAAATTGGTGTATTATATTTAGAGGTTTTTTTTCGAGAACCAGGATGGATAAAAGCCGCATACTTTGTGATTCTTAATTGTTTCTGTTGAGGATTTTCTGGGTTATGTGCTGACCATTTAATCACGCGAAAATTGGTGTTAATAAAACTTGGATCTTGTAACCTAGTTGTTCGTTTGTTAGCAATATCTTCTTCTAAAACTGTGATCATGAAATCTAATGTTTTCAGAATATCTTTAACTGTAACTCCCTGAGTTATTAATATTCCCGTCCTTTGAAGATCTGGATCTTCTGAAGCATATTTTTGAAAATATTCTCTGGTATTTGTGAGTACAGATAACAAATCAGTCTGATTAAAATTTATTTGATTATTTGGTAGTTTTCCTGTTGTTAATACCTGATGAGAATTGATACTATATTGATATTGTTTCCATTCATTGATCACTGAATACAATATAGATTTATGAGATGGTTTTTGAGTCAATAAATTATTAGATAATCCTACAATTGGATAATCTACTATTGGGGACAATGATAAATTTTCTGTAGTCTGTTGTTTTTGAATTGGCTGTTTATTCATGAAACCGACTACCAATAAACTGGTAATAAATGCTGTAATTTTGAATTTTTGATTGAATAAGATCCGCATAATTTATCAAGATAAACAATGATTTCCCTCTATTCTAACATTATTCACTGTTATGGGTTAAGTATTCTCAACCGTCGTAATAATCTCATCAGTGGTGGTTCGGGTTTGAGTTTAAAGGCCAGAATTTGAGTCTGTTGTAACCTTCTGAAGTTATTATCGCTGATCAGAATTAGGGATTGTTCTCCGCTGGGTAATTTTGCTCCCAAGGTTAATCCTTCAATATTATCTAATGATACATTCAAGTTCCGTAGATCTAATAATAGTTTTTTCTCTACTGGTTTAATTTCAGAGGTGTCAACTTTTGCAATGCTGTCGAAATTACGAATATCCGTAGCGTTGTTTAAGGAAATTTGAAATAGAAAAATTGTAAATCCGAAACCTGTAAAACTTCTTTCTATACTGATAAAATGACCTTGATTATCAAGTGCTAATAAATCTGATAAACCACTAGCAAATTTACCAGTAGGATTAAAGAAAGGTTTGACGGGTTGCGTCTGGTAGAGAAATTCCCGTTCTGGTTGCTTGGTTAAGAGGTTATATTCTAAAATCCGACAAGGAGTACCAATACCGCTTTTAGCTTCTTTACCATCTTGAATTAAAGCGTTCTCGGTGGCTGTAAACAGAAATTTTTCATCAGGTGTTATGGTGAGACTTTCAAAACCTAAGTTACTGCGGATACCTTTTTTCTTTTGTCTATCTGGTAAAAATTTATCTGGTATGGGTAGGGTACTAATTGTTTGTCCAGAAGCCAGGGAAAATTCATCAATAAAGGGATTTACTTGATTGTATATATCAGCTTCAGATGAGACAAATATAGTATCTTTACTGGTGAATGCAATTCCTTCTGTATCACTAGTATTCAGTGAGAATCTTTGATTATTTGTATCTAATAAGTTTGTTACATTTACGGGAGTAACGCCATTATCCGTTAATTTACCTTGGCTGAGGTCAATTTTAAATGTATAAAAACGAGGAGGTGCTTTTCTCCCTGTATCATCGGAAATAACATAGTATAAATTATTTTTAGCGTCGTAAGTAATTCCCGATAGACCACCAACTTCAGTTTTTTGGAAAGATAAGCCTGTGGGTAGGGTGGCTTCGCCAATAAATTCTACACTACTGATGATTAAAGAGGGAGAGGGGAAATGACTAAAGAAAGAACCGATAAGAATGATCACAAAGAAAAGTTTCTGGGGCTTGGGGAGACGTATCATAAACATAAAATAATAGAGGTAAGATTTTTTACAGGGCGATTACCACATTACCACACTCACCTGGAAAAAAAACTAACTAGCCAATCTTTAACTGTACGGGTGGCGCGACAGTCATCTTCATTGTACTCTTGAATAATTGATAATAATGCGCGATCTCCTGTTTCTAACCATTGATCATACCAATAAATACATTTAGCCCCATTAGCTTCCTGTTCACGCCATTCAAAACCTAGCCAACGAGCGATAGTTTTTAATGCGTAACTATCTATTGGTAAGGCTACGCTTTGAGTTAATTGTTCATATACATCAATAAACCGATTGAGGACGGGACGTATTTCGCTATAGGGTGTATGGTAAAGTTTCCCAAGACGTTGAACTGTATCCACTTCATAAGCACAAAAATGATAGATTGGTGCTTGCGGGTATTGACTGACTAAAGCTAAAAATTGCTGCCAAATTAATTGTTCTTGATCTGGGGTTTCGGCTAAAAAGGAGTAAAATTGTTCAGTGTTGGCAATTCTATCCACAACTAAAACACCCAAAAGATAATTTAAATTTAAGTCTGGCTGGGCTTCAATATCAAAATAAAGTTCAATGGGGGCTACAAAAGTCAGATATTCTGGAGAACAAGGATCAGGAAGGGTTAAGGGTTGTTTAGTTAACACAGATTGGGCTTGAATAACTAATTTACCAGCTATATTACTATCAAACCCTGTTAGGTTTTCTAAGGTGCTGGGTTGGGTACAAGCAAGTGCTTCTAAACTGGTAATATCCAGGTTTTGCAGTTGTGTGTAGCGAATAGGTGTTACACCTGGCAATAAAGAAAGGTGTTGTTGAGCTTGAGCGATTCCATAACAATGATTATACCAATGACAAAGGTTACATTTTTGCCGGGAAATAAAAACTTCCGGCGGATTGACCGAATCAATTACTTGAGTATATTCATCGAGAATATCCAGCATCTGTGGTATCCATTTGTCTAAATCCACCAAATGTGTTTTGTCTTTATTTCGCAATATCAGCCCTGCTTTTTCCAAAATTATATCCTGAACCGTGGCTAAAACTTGGGCATGAAAAGCAATCACTACTTGATATTCCTGTTTAGGACGTTTACCCAATTCAATATTCACCGGCACATAGTTCCAGTTTCCAAAGCGCGACTTTCCCGGCTGTTTGACAAGTAAATCCGGGCGACTAAGTAAGCTATATTTTTCCTTATAAGTAGTTAATAGTACACCATGATGAATATAACTTACACCTCGCTGCATTAATTCTATAGTAGCTGCTGCTCCTGCTTGCCAATTTCCTGAAGGATAATCAGGCTCATAGTAACCTAATTTTGTGACTATTCGCTGATGATTCAGGTTTTTGTCTTGTTGTAACTTTAATACTAACTCATTGCGAATATCTCGCTGATGATAATCACCGTGAGTGTCTAAAAAAGAACGTCGCTGACAGCGTTGAAATTGTAGTAAAAGTTGAGCATTAATTAACATCCTTTTAAATTAACAATAATTTAGAGGATATGGAAGTACCTGTAACCGCAAAATTAATTATATTTTTCATAATTCAAGGGAGTGGCTTATGGATAAACTGGAGAATTGATCAATATGTAACAATATGTAAATTTATGATCTATCTTCTGATAAATTATGGTATCATAAAAACTCTATGCGGGTGTAATTCAGTGGTAGAATGTCATCTTCCCATGGTGAACGTCGTGGGTTCGAGTCCCATCGCCCGCTTTTAATAATTACAGTAGATTTGATCAGATGGCGTTGCTGATTTGAGGTATGAAAATGATTTTTGATGATTTCAAAACCCTTGTAGAGACTTTCCTCCTGTAGGGATTCTCGGCTCTACAGCTAAATTCATACCTGGTTTCAGCAACGCCCTTATAGTGTTAAAACATCCTCTTATAGCCATTCCCATTCAAGTGAGGTATAAGTAGTAATAATTGAACGCAGATGGACGCAAATAAACGCAGATAATTTTGTACTTCATTAGACTGGGAAACGCTATATTTCTCTAATTTCATTGTTGCTATTTTTCTATATTTTCGATTATAAGATGCAATACCAAGTTTAAAAGCTGACTGAATAGGCTTTTCATGATTTATTAGTATTTATTTACTACTGAAGAGTTAGAATTTAGTATTACCAATTAGTGGCATCAAGTGGGTAGAATATGATAACAGTATTATAAAGTAGGTATAGCCAGCACGTGAAGATATTTGTATATCACACCCCCGAATTGACCCCCATTGATACAGTACCAGAATGCGCGATCGCTGTTGATGTTCTGCGGGCAACTAGTACAATGGCCACAGTTTTAGCCGCTGGAGGTGAAGCTGTGCAGGTTTTCAGCGACTTAAATCAACTTATGACGGTGAGTGAAGCATGGCCTCCAGAAAAACGATTAAGAGCCGGAGAACGGGGTGGTGCTAAAGTGGCTGGTTTTGACTTAGGTAACTCACCCTTGGATTGTACAGCAGATTTAGTGGCAGGACGACGGTTATTTATTAGTACCACCAATGGTACAAGGGCTTTACAAAGAATAGAAAAAGCTCCCATTGTTCTTGCAGCAGCTTTGATTAATCGGGCAGCGGTGGTGAAGTTTCTCTTAGAAAAGCAACCGGAAACAGTTTGGATTGTTGGTTCTGGTTGGGAGGGTAGTTACTCTTTAGAGGATACAGTATGTGCTGGTGCGATCGCTCATAGTATTTGGCAAAAAACTAATTCTTCTCTCGAAGAAATCAGTGGTAATGATGAATTGATTAGTGCAATCGCTCTTTATTCCCAATGGGAAAATGACTTATTAGGACTACTAAATCAAGCTAGTCATGGTCAACGATTATTGCGTTTACAATGTTTAGAAGACATGAAATATTGTTCTCAAACTGACATTTTAGATGTTTTGCCAATTCAGCAAGAACCAGGTGTTTTAAAGAGTTGGAATCAGTAATCTAAAAATTCTTTTTTCTCAACAATTAATTGATCTGAATTGGGATTGACAAGATTTGAGAATGTCCCGGATTTGATTTAATTATCTATATTTTTTCATCCTGATCATCCTGAAATCCTGCATATCCTGATTCAGACATTTTTATCTATGATATAGGACTCCTATTTGATTTTTGATAACTTGCGTGGCGTAGCCATACAAGACTCAGTAGGTATTAATTCTGTCTTTCTTCCTGTGTTCTCTGTTCCCTATTCCCTGTAACCTGTCACCTCTTCCCTGTTCCCTGTTCCCTGTTCCCTGTTCCCTTATTACTGAATAGTTGACAGCGGTACACCTAACCAACCGACAAAGTTCTCCATTTCCCTAGAAGAGGGATTTTCCACAGATTTAAGTTGATATTTACCAGGAATTGCTGCTGCTAGGGTGATAGAGTAAGTCCGCAATTCATCTTGATGGAAAACAGTAACTTGGATCAAATCATTTGCTTGATAATCCTTCAATCTTTCATTTAACTGATTTCCTACCTTAATTCCATCAATAGCTAATAATTCATCTCCGGCATCAATTCCTGCTTTTTGTGCCGGTGAATCTGCTTCCACAAATTTAATTATTTCTCGACCATTTTCGCTATTTATCCTCACACCTAAATAAGGTTCTTCGTTCTTTTCTTCTACTAATTGTAAACCAAAATGTTGCAAATAGCGATTAAATGGTAAATCTTCGAGTCCATGGAGATAACGTTTAAAGAAATCTCCTAAATCCATATCCGCTACAGATTCAATTACCTCCTCTAATTGTTCGGGAGTATAGCCAATTTCTGCCTTGCCAAATTGCTGCCACATTTGCCGCATGACATCATCTAAAGAACGTTTATTTTCATGATGAACGCGAATTAATAGATCTAACAAAAGTGATACCATTTCCCCTTTTAAATAATAGGAGATTTGGGAATTACCACTATTAGCATCTGGACGATAAAGTTTAATCCAAGCGTCAAAACTTGACTCAGATAAAGGTTGTACTTTGCGTCCGGGAGTCATCAAATATCTGGTAATTTCCTTACTCAAATAATTCAAATATACCTGGGTATTATAAATACCTGCCCGTAAAGGAATAATTAAATCATAATAACTGGTTGTTCCCTCACAAAACCATAAAGATGGTGTATAGTTTTCCTGATCATAGGCGATTATTTCTAAACCTTGGGGACGAATTCTTTTCACATTCCATAAATGAAAAAATTCATGGGCAACTAATTGTAAAAACGGCTCATATTTATCTGGGGTCTGAAATCCAAATCTTTGATAAATTAAAGAACAAGAGTTTTTATGTTCTAAACCACCAAAAGCTTGTTGAAATAAATGCAGTAAAAACACATATCTATCATAAGGTAAACCATCAAACATTTGCGCTTCTACTTCAATGATTTTTTGGAAATCATTAATCATTTTTTGTGGTTGAAAATTACCTTTTCCCCAAATTGCTAACTCATGGGGTTTATTCAAAACCTCAAATTTATGTAATTGATGACAACCAATTTCAAAAGGACTATCAACTAAAGTATCAAAATCTGCGGCTAAAAAAGTATTTTTTGTCTCCGAAACAGTTGGTAAGGCAGTGGTTATTTGCCATTGGGGGTGAGGAGGAATCACAGTTATTTTTAAGGGTAAATTCTGCCAATTAGGGATTCTAAAAAACAGTGCTGCACCATTAAAATAACCGTGAGTGGCATCTAAATGATTTGTTCTTACTGATAGTTCATTAGCAAAAATACGATAAGATATAGTTACCTGGGAAATATCACCTTTTTCTACTTGCCAATGATTTTTACTAACTTTTCGCCAGGGTAAATGTTCAGTATTCGCAAAAGCGGTAAAATCTTGTAAATTTCTGGCATATTCGCGCACTAAATATGATCCAGGTGTCCACACTGGCATTTTTAAATCAAGAATTTCTGAAGGATAATTAATAATGTCTAATGTCACTTCAAACAGATGGATTTCTGGTTGAGACATTGCCACTAAATAATGAATTTGGGGAGATATTTCTGCAATTTGATTATTTAAATGTGGTGCGGTTGGTTTAGTCATCTTGTTTCAGGTAAAATTGTTAATATACACCAAAAGATTTTCGACTCTGTTTCCTATTCTCTATTTGTTGGTGGGAGTAATTCATGAATTACCCGACTGTTTTGTATAAGTCCTGTAATTCATGATCACACATCTAAATTACAGAAAATGAATATTATTTCCCTTGACGAGGTTTGAGAGAAAATAACATCTCCATTTCAGTCTTTGATTTACTAGGGCTATTCACAGTCACACCAACGCCGCGCATAGAAGTTAAGATCGCAGTAGTATCTGGAGTTAAGGGTTGATTTTGGGGGGCCAAACGCTTAATTATGTCCGTGGTTTTGTCCATATCTAAATAGAAATAACCACCATTGGGTTTTTGCAAAGAACCTGTAACCTTTTTAAAGGTATCAGTCTGATCAAGTGCTGTACCTTGACGATTTGCTAAGGTTTCTGCAATCGGTCCGCCAAGGGCTAGAAATACAGTATCATTATCTAACCAACCATGGGAGACAAGAGCGCCTTGTTGGGGAATTTGCCATTCTGTAATGTTTTTACCACCAATATTTTTTTGGGCAATATTGATAGATTGTTGTTTAGCAAGATTATCAAGTTTAGTGAGGGTAGCTTCAGCAGTTTTGCGATCGCTTGTATCTAAAACTAATGCACCCCCAAAACCGACATTAGCTAATAAACCTTGATTAGATTTTACAGCACCTAAGCCAAATTCTCCATTCATCCACCCAAAAATATCTTTATCTAAATCAATTTGTGTGGTTTTCAGTTGTGTCCGAGCTTGTTGAATTACTTGATTTAATTCAGGATAATCTTGAGATTGTTGCACAAAAGTTTGCCAACTTTTACTAATACCTTTTCCACTAACTAAAGCAAAGGTTTCACTGGGAAACTGTTCTACAATTTTTGCCGAAGTAGTTTGATATTCAAATTTATTCAGTTGGGGATCTAAATTCACAGTTGTTTTTAATCTCAGTCCTGCATCATCTACTCCCATACCCGCTACCAATGATTTTACTTGCTTAATTTGTGCTAGAGCCTGGGGAGGTAATTGTTGAGACTGGGAATTTAATTTTTGTATCATGTTGGCATAATCGGGGACATAAACTTGAGCCAGACTATTTTTAACATCCACACCTTTACTGAGAAGATCGGATGCACCTTCTTTGTTTGCAAAGGAAGGTTCACCTTTATAGGTATCAATAGCTTTTTCTACAGTTTGTTTATTTGCTGTTAACAGCAAGTGGTTGTTATTCAAAACGGTTATATATTGTGGTTGACCTTGACCTTTGCTTTCGATAATTTTTTCACCTTTATAGTCTGATTCCTTAGCTGTGATGTTTTGTGCTACTTTTAACTTATTAGCAAATTTTAGCGCAGCTATTTTGTCCTTGATACCTACTACTAATAAAATATTTGGTGCAGAGGGTGAGCCTAAGTAGTTTGTTGTTTTTTGGGGGGGTGGTGTCTTTTTTTCATCTGGTGGTAGTACCGCAATCATCACACCACCAACCCAAGGTTTGATATCTGCTTCGTAGGAGATATTACTACCATTCAATATTTGTTGGTTAAAACCCTGTAACCCTTTTGTTACTAACTTCTGTGCTTCAGGTGTACCAAATTGGTGCAACTTGTGCCACGATTCAGGATTAGTGTCAATATAAGTTGCCATTAACGCGGTTTGGGGTACTAATTTAGCATTACCTAAAGGGCTAGAGCTATCTGTATTACCCTTTAGATATATATAAGCTGCTATACCACCTGCTAAGATGACAGCAGTACCAATTACAGGAATTAAAAACGATGATTTCTTGTCAAACATTAGTGAACTATCCTAATTTTATTGAAATTTGTGACAGATAATAGGAAATACTAATCATCCACAACAGATGGAAAACAAGTAGATTTTGGGATTTTCCTCAGTTTACTTAATGCCAGTAGATACGGTATTTTGAGTATAAAAGAGTTAGATACACCCTGATCATAAACACAGTTTACAATCAAGTGGTAGAAAAACTTTAACTCATGGGTTTTCCAGCTTTAACCATTTTTTATGACTAAATTTCCGTTAATTTAACCGTATTTACCGATAAAATCGGGAATTTATGCTCACCAATAAATTGGAATTAGCTTTAAATAATACTCCTCTATGGTTAGAATCGAATCCGCAAATGATATCTTATTGCTTTAGAAACAACTCACATTCCTCTAGACGGTTCAGGACTATAAGGCTAGTAATAATCAATGTCGCAGTTTCATTTTGATATCGAAAAAACCGGACATAAACGGTTTGAGTTACCAGGAGCAAAACCACACTATAACCCTGACCGACCCGGACAGGTAGAACATATTTTTTTGGATCTGAGTTTGGATATCCCCAACCAAAGATGCTATGGAACTTGTAGTATTCGCTTATTACCGATTCGTAATGGTATTGATAGGTTAACTTTAGATGCTGTCAATCTCCAGATTAAATCGGTACAAGTGGATGAAGTTGAGCAAAATTTTGAATATGATGGGGAAAAACTTTGTATTTACCTATCACAACCCACGAAGATCGGTTCTCGTCTGATAATTGCGATTAATTACTGTGCTGAAAAACCCCAGCGGGGAATTTACTTTATTCAACCAGACAAACACTACCCCGACAAACCCACCCAAGTCTGGACTCAAGGAGAAGACGAAGACTCTCGCTACTGGTTTCCTTGTTTCGACTACCCAGGACAGTTATCAACTTCGGAAATTCGCGTTTGTGTTCCTAAACCCTTGGTTGCTATCTCCAACGGGGAACTAATTGACACAGTAGAAGAAGGAAAATATAACAGCTACCATTGGTCACAACAACAAATTCATCCTACTTACTTAATGACTTTGGCCGTTGGTGACTTTGCGGAAATTCGGGATGAGTGGCATCATAAACCAGTTACCTATTACGTCGAAAAGGGACGAGTTGCAGACGCTCGACGCAGCATGGGTAAAACTCCTCAAATGATTGAGTTTTTAAGCGAAAAGTATGGTTATCCTTACCCTTTCCCTAAATATGCTCAAGTTTGTGTAGATGACTTTATTTTTGGAGGAATGGAAAATACTTCCACCACTCTATTAACTGACAGATGCTTACTAGACGAACGAGCTATATTAGACAACCGTAATACTGAAACTTTAGTCGTCCACGAACTCGCACACCAATGGTTTGGAGATTTGGTAGTCATTAAACATTGGTCCCACGCTTGGATTAAGGAAGGTATGGCTTCTTATTCTGAGGTAATGTGGACAGAACAGGAATATGGTCCCCAAGAAGCCGCATATTACCGTTTATCGGAAGCGCGAAGTTATTTTAATGAAGATAGCAGTCGCTACCGTAGGCCAATGGTAACTCATGTTTACCGAGAAGCGATCGAACTTTATGACCGCCATATTTATGAAAAAGGATCTTGTGTTTATCACATGATTCGGGCAGAATTGGGAGATGAGTTATTTTGGCCAGCTATCCAAACTTTTGTCCAGGACAATGCTCACCGCACGGTGGAAACTATAGATTTATTAAGAGCCATTGAAAAAGCCACTGGAAGGAATTTGGCTTTCCTTTTTGATCAATATGTCTTTCGCGGTGGTCATCCTGACTTTAAACTAGCTTATTCCTGGGATAGTGATGCAAATTTGGCGAAGGTGACAGTCACCCAAACCCAAGCTAAAGCCGAAAGTAAGGATTTATTTAATCTCAAAATTCCCATTGGTTTTGGATACAAGGAAAATCCACAGCTAACAACTTTTACCGTGCGGGTACATGACAAAGAACAAAGTTTTTACTTTCCTTTAACAGAAAAACCCGATTTTATTAGTTTTGATGTGGGGAATAATTACTTAAAAACCGTTACTTTAGAATACCCGATTTCTGAATTGAAAGCTCAGTTAGAATTTGATCCCCACCCCATTTCTCGCATTTATGCAGCAGAAGCTTTAGCGAAAAAAGGCGGATTGGAAGCAACTCAAGCCCTATCCTCTGCTTTGAAAAATGATCCATTTTGGGGTGTGCGTGTTGAAGCTGCTAAACAATTAGCAGAAATTCAATTAGATCAAGCCTTTGATGGTTTGGTACTTGGCTTAAATGATCCTAGTCCTTTTGTGCGTCGAGCCGTGATTAGTGCTTTATCACAAATAAAAACTCATAGTAGCTATAAGGCTGTAAAGGGTTTTGTCCAGAATGGGGATGACAGCTATTATGTAGAAGCTGCCGCTTGTAGAACTGTTGGGGCTATAGCAGCGGCGCATTTAGAAGATAAACCCCATGAAGATAAAGTAATTAAACTGCTAAAATCTGTATTAGAGGAAAGAGCGGGTTGGAATGAAGTAGTTCGTAGTGGAGCTATAGCTGGTTTAGCTGAATTTAAAGCCTCGGAAGCAGCTTTAAATTTAATCCTGGAATACACAAAAATAGGTGTACCACAACCCTTACGGCTCTCCGCAATTCGCGCTGTCGGTAAAATTTCCACTGGCCAAACTCCTGCTAATATAGAAAGGATTTTAGATCGATTATCGGAAATCGCCAGGGAAACATTCTTTTTAACTCAAGTAGCAGTTTTGACAGCCTTGGGACAAATGGAAACCCCAAAAGCGATCGCAATTTTGCAATCTTTAGCGAATCAAACCGCAGATGGGCGCGTCCGTCGCTACGCTGAGGAAGAAATAGTCAAAGTGCAAAAGAATATTGGCACAGACAAAACCCTGAAGCAATTGCGTGAGGAACTAGATCAAATCAAACAGCAAAATCAGGAATTGAAAAGCCGTTTGGAAAATCTAGAAGCCAAATCAAAGTAAATAAGCTGTTACCCAGCTAAATTCTACAATCCTGATGTGGCTAAATCTTGTAGTGCGGGCATCCTGCCCGCTATAATTATGGTTAGGTAGTTATTACTTTAAGTGGTGTAACTTTCTTTTTCTCAATCAGGATCACGAAAATGGCAAAGAATCAACTAAAATTAAACTTGACTCCTTGAGATTCCTAAATATATTACTTTATCTATGAATCAATCTAACTTTCAACGTGCCAATACTCTAAAATCTGCTTATAATGCTTGCACTTTAGAACCACTAGAACCTGCGGAAATTTCAAAATACTATGTTGATTTATCAGCAGTACGTAAATCTTCAGCCGTTGAGGGTGTAAGCACAATTTTAGACTTTCAAGAATCTGGAGATTATACCACTATTTTATTTACTGGACATCGAGGTTCAGGCAAAAGTACAGAATTAAAAAAGATTCAAAGTCAATGGGAACAAAACTATCATGTAATTTATTTAGAAGTAAATGAAGAAACAGATATTAATGATGCTAACTATACAGATTTATATTTAATTGTCATTAAACAAGTTGAATTTACTTTGCGAAAATTAGGGTTAAAGTTTGATCAAAAATTATTAAATAATTTTGAGAATTGGTTTAAGGAAATTACCGAAGAAAATGAAGAAAGTGTAGAAAAATCGGTCAGTGTGGAATCAGAAGCCAGTTTACAAAATGGTCCGCCATTTATTGCAAAATTAATGGTCAAGTTATTAGCACAAATCAAAGGTTCTGATAAACAAAAAACGACAATTCGCCAAACTTTAGAAAAAGATATTTCTCGACTCAAGGCAGATATCAACCTATTGCTACATGACGCTTCTAATAAATTAAGAAAAAAATATCCAAACTATAAAGGCTTCTTAATTATTTTTGATAACTTAGATCGCACTCCTCCTCAGGTTGCAAACCATTTATTTTTTGAATACGCAACCCAACTACAAGAACTGCATTGTACAATTATTTATACAGTTCCTATTTCTGTTTTGTGTTCGCCGAAAAATCCCCTAGCTCAGTTTAATGGTAATCCTCACATTGTGTCAATGGTGAATATATACCAATTTGATCGGAATGGGCGTGATTTAAACTATAATCAAATTGGATTAGATGCCATAGCAAGTTTAATTGAAAAACGAGTAGATGTTGATGCTGTGTTTAATTCCCGTCAGGAATTGCTAGAATTAGCTCAAGCCAGTGGTGGTCATGTGCGTCAACTAATGCAAATGATGAGGTCAGCTTGTCTCACAGCAAGCACGAAGAAGCATCCTAAAATTTTAGCAGAAGATGTGATTTATGCTATCAAACAACAACAATTTAGTTTTGAAAGGTTTATTCCCAATGACCATTATCAATTGTTAGCGCAAGTTTATCTGAATAAAGATGTCAGTAAAGATGATAATGGACAGTTAATGCTGTTTAATACTTCTGTTTTAGAATACAATGGCGATAACCGATGGAATTATCCTAACCCAGTGGTGATGCAAAATGAATTATTCCGAAAAGCACTGGCAGAAATTACAACATGATTTTAACGCCGAATTGGGGCAATTTATCGCTCTAAATCAAGATATTTTGGCGGAATTATTGACATTTATAGATTTTTCGGAAAAGTTTACTTTGGGATTTATTGAGATTAATTTTCCTCCTCATGGAGAGTTATTAATTGAGGCATTAAAAACAAATTCCCAATGTGAGGAAATTCAATTTGTAATTCTCAAATTTGCTGATCCTAATTTGCGCTTTTTGCGTGATGAAATTGTCAAAGAATTGCCAAAAATTGAGAAAGAAGCAAATAAAAAGTTAGTATTAATTATTCAAGGTTTAGAAAAATCTATTGGTGTGTTTGGTGAATATCCACCCTTTTTACAAGATTTGAATTTTGTCAGGGACGCTTATAAAAAAACCGTTCCTTATCCTATATTATTTATTTTACCAGATTACGCTATTAACCGTTTAGCTAAATTTGCCCCTGATTTTTGGGCTTGGCGTTCTGGTGTATTTAGATTTAAAACTTTAGAAAAAACTAAAGAAAATGCAATTGCTCAAACTTTAGAATCTCATATAGAAATTGATAGAGTAGAACCACAGGAAAAACAAGAACGAATTGAGATTTTACAAAGTTTATTGATGGAATATAAGCCTACCGGTGAGCAAACGAATGATGGTAATTTACGCAGGTATAGCAATATTTTATTAGAATTGGGAACAGCTTATATTAGTCAACATCAACCGAAAACAGCTAGAGAATATTTAGCAGAAGCTTTACAAATTACGGAAAAATTAGCAGATGTTAATTTTCAACTTCAGGTTTTGAATAAAATTGGTGATGCTTTTGCTGAGGAAAGGAAGTTTGAAACAGCGATTGATTATTATCAACAGGGTTTAGATATTGCGCGGAAATTAAATAACCGTAATGGTGAAAGTTATGCTTTGTTTAAATTAGGTAATGCTTATTTGAATTTACGGCAATTTTTAGAAGCTAGAATATATTATCAACAGTGTTTAGAAATTGATCAAGAGTTAGATGATCATGATCATCAAGGTAGAACCTACCACAATTTGGGATATGTAGCCCAAGAAATGCGGGAATATGCCCAAGCACTGGACTTTTATCAACAAGCTTTAGCTATCAAAATCGAATTTGGCGATAGATATTCTCAAGCCTCAACTTACCACCAGTTAGGAATATTAGCCCAAGAAATGCGGGAATATGCCCAAGCACGGGACTTTTATCAACAAGCTTTATCTATCTGTATCGAATTTGGGGATAGATATTCTCAAGCTAGAACCTACCACAATTTGGGAAGAGTAGCCGAAGAAATGCGAGAATATGCCCAAGCACTGGACTTTTATCAACAAGCTTTAGCTATCAAAATCGAATTTGGCGATCGCTTTTCTCAAGCCTTAACTTACCACAATTTAGGCACTCTAGCAGAAGCACAGGAAGATTATACAGAAGCTAGAACAAATTTACAAAAAGCGTTAGAGATATTTATTGAATATAAAGATGAATATAGGGCGAATATTGCGAGGGAGATTTTAGAGAGATTACCAGAGTGATGTAATTTTGACTTTTAAATTAGTTTAACCTTAGATGATACAGTGAAACAATATTCAAAGGTGATGAGTGAGTGACGAACGCAGACAACTTTGCTTATGACTTGACTATTCATGCCCAACAAGTCATTACTGCACGGGAAATTCAACTAGAATGGGTAGCACGGGTATTAGCAGAACCCCAGAAAACAGAACCAGATCGGGAAGATCCAGAATTACGTCACGCTTTAGCTTGTATTCCTGAAAATGGTAATAGAGTATTGCGTGTTGTATATAATGAAAATAAAGAACCTTGGTGAATTATCACTGTTTATTTTGATCGCACCCAAAGGAATAAAATATGAAAGTACATATTGATGAAGAAGCGGATGCTCTCTATTTGCGTCTAGATGAGTCCAAAATTATTGAATCAGAAGAAGTTTATCCAGGAATTGTGCTTGATTTTAATGAACAAAATCAGGTTGTAGGCATTGAAGTTTTACAATTAACCAGTAGAATAAATCTAACAACAAAGAATATAAAAGTTGAAATTTCTCAATCTTGAATTATAGAAAAATTATTCCTTTCTAATTGAGGTATATTATGTCCTAGTTGCAATTAAGGAAACTATCACACCAGTGAGTAAAGGAGAACTGCCAGGATTTTTGGTATATTCTTTAATTTGACCACGAAACCCCTCATCACCACAAAGTTCATTTCCCAAGGCTTTGAGGGTGATTTGTAACAGTGACTTATCTCTCCCCATCATAGCTTGACCATTTTTTGCCTGCCATAAATCTTGAAAAGCCCTTTCCATGTCGCCATTGTGCCTTTCTAAATGATCCATTGCTTCGGGATTCAGGGGTATAATCGGGCATTAATTCCCCCATAGCTTGGATTTCACTATTAGTGATTTGCATAACTGATTCAGATTTTTTACTGAGTGGTGACAAAATTAACTACATTATAGAAAGGGTTTAGTCATTAAGAAATGATAAAATGCCACCAATATACACAAAAAGTTTGTACTTTTATAAAGTATAATTAAGAAAAATATCAATATATCTAGCTGAATAGGCTCAGTTAGTTAGCTACTGCTGCTAGATGCGGTTAAGGTTTTTTTCTCAAGAGAAAACTACTATGATCCTTTACCAACAACTAAGTTAGCACGGGATCATGGCGACGGTGTAAAATTCCCAGTTGGAGAGGCAAATAAAGGCGTGGGTCAGTATCAATCTACTGAATTTAAACAGTATAATCCAGAAGCGATCGCTCGTTACTTTCGTTACCGTCCCTGGCTGGTTTGGGGACGACTACTGAGCATCATCTGGTCTTTTGCGGGATTTGTATTTAGTCTCAAGTGGGACGAATGGCAAGAACAAGTCGAGGAAAATCAAGGACAAAGAGCTATTGAGTTAAGAAATTTACTCACCCGGTTAGGTCCGACATTTATTAAAGTTGGTCAAGCGCTCTCGACCCGTCCCGACTTAATCCGCAAAGACTTTTTAGCGGAACTAGTAAAGCTACAAGACCAGTTACCACCTTTTGATAATGCTCTAGCATATCAGATTATTGAAACAGAGTTAGATCGCTCCATTGGCGAGATTTTCCGGGATCTTTCCCCTCAGCCAGTAGCAGCGGCTAGTTTAGGTCAAGTCTACCATGGACACCTGGTCAGTGGTGAAGAAGTGGCTGTGAAGGTACAACGCCCCAATTTACGCCCCTTACTGACAAAAGACCTGTACCTGATGCGTTGGGTTGCTAGTTGGCTCGCGCCCTGGCTACCACTGAATCTCGGTCACGATTTAACTTTAATTGTAGACGAGTTTGGTACAAAGTTATTTGAGGAAATTGATTACATCAATGAAGGGCGCAATGCGGAAAAGTTTGCCCATAATTTCCGTAATGACCCGCAAGTAAAAGTTCCAGGTATCTATTGGAATTATACTAGTAATCATGTTTTAACTCTGGAATGGATTAACGGCTTTAAACTCACAGATACTCAAAATATCCAAGCCGTAGGTTTAGACCCAGAAGCAATTATTCAAATAGGTGTAACTACTGGGTTACAACAACTATTAGAGCATGGTTTTTTTCATGCTGATCCTCATCCAGGTAATTTGTTCGCTATGTCCGATGGTCGCATGGCTTACATTGATTTTGGCATGATGGATCAATTGGAGGAAACAACCAAGGAAAGTTTAGTTGATGCTTTAGTGCATTTAGTAAACAAGGATTACGGCGATTTAGCCACGGATTTTGTCAAATTGGGCTTTTTAACTGCAAATACCAATATTGCCCCCATTGTACCAGCATTGGAAGCCGTATTAGGGAACGCTATTGGTAAAAATGTCAATGACTTTAACTTCAAAACCATTACTGATGAGTTTTCGGAATTGATGTATGAATATCCTTTCCGTGTGCCGGCGAAATTTGCTTTAATTATTCGTTCTCTGGTGACACAAGAGGGTATTGCGCTAAGTCTCAACCCCAATTTCAAAATCGTAGAAGTGGGTTATCCTTACATAGCACGGCGGTTATTAACTGGGGAATCTCCCGCACTCAGACGGCGGCTATTGAATGTATTGTTTAAAGATGGTAAATTTCAATGGCAACGGTTAGAAAACCTGATTACCATTGCTCGTACTGATAGTCAATTTGACGTTTTACCAACCGCAAAAATGGGTCTAGAATTTATACTTTCAGAAGAGGGTAAATTCTTACGTCGTCAATTAGTATTAGCCCTGACCGAAGATGACCGTTTACACACGGAAGAAGTCCAACGTTTATGGGATTTGGTCAAAGATGATTTACCACCAAATCGCTTACTAAATGTAGCAATTAGCCTGTTAACAGAGTTTTCTAAAGAAAGTGTAGCAGCTATTTTAGCAAAGTAATTTGTTACCAAATAAAAACGAATTTTAATAACAACCAGGAGTTTTCATGTACTATTACCCTTTACAACCGCCCTACTTTTTACTATTAGTTGGTTTTCTCACGGCTTTAACTTCTGGTCTGGCTCTATCTGGGACATTAAAAGTAATTGTCCAGCAATGGCCTGATGATAAGTCTACTCAAGAAAATACTAATACTCGTTCTTTTTATAAACAATTATTAGTCCCATTTATTGGTATTACGAGTGGTGTTTGTTTATTTATTACTTGCGGTTTAGAGATATTCGGTTTTCCCTCTGAACTGGCTTTGGGTGTGGGTTTACCAATAAGTTTGTTAACTTGTGTATTTCTTTGGTGGCAATTAGGAGGTTTGCTAGATTATGTTAAAAGTCAAGGAATGCAATCTCTAGATTTAGATTCTTGGTCTTAATAGCTGTTTGAAAAGTCATGAAATGTATAAATAAACCCCTTTTGTCAACTTGTCCTGGCTTGGAGGAGAGGTTTTTAAAAACCCTCTTTTCTCCCAGTCAAGCAGGTTAGGGGGTTTTATTTATTTAGACGCGGTTTGTAACTGCCAAAACTTCTCAGTTCATTCAATAAAAATACTTCCAAAACGATAACCTTTCCCATAAACAGTATAAATAAGTTGAGTTTTATTCCCTACTTCTACCTTACGACGCAACAGACGAATTAAAGCGGGAACAACATTACTATTAGGTTGTTCCTCATGTTGCCATAAATGCTGTAAAATTTGGGCATGAGTTAATAATTGTCCGGTGTTTTCCATAAAGTATTGTAATAACTGACTTTCTTTTTGCGAGAGTTCAATTATTCTTCCGTGACGATAAGCTATTTGATTTTGGATATCAAGTTCCAAATCTCCTACAATTAATTTTCCCGTTATATTGCTATGAGATTCTGTACCAGCACGACGCAATAAAGCCCGAACTCTTGCTAGTAATTCCCGCAATTCAAAAGGTTTTACTAAATAATCATCAGCACCCGCGTCTAAACCTTGAACTCTATCATCAAGAGTATCTTTTGCTGTGAGAAATAACACAGGAGTTGTTTTACCTTGAGAACGTAATTCCTGACAAATCTCTAACCCAGTTTTTCCTGGTAACATCCAATCTAAAATCAGTAGATCATAACTGCCTATTTTTGTCAAATTGCTGCCACTGATGCCATCATAAGTAGTATCAACACTGTAACCTTCACGGGTTAAAAGACGACTTAAAGGGTCAGTTAGTTCAATTTCATCATCAACTAATAAAATTTTCATTTTGTTGGCAATGGACAATATAGATATATTCTCAATATAGTGAATTATAAACACATTAAGGACATCAAAAAAAGAATGTTAACTGTTGCCATACCAAAAGGTGAATTACTTAAACCTACTCTCAAGCTATTACAATCTGTGGGATTAGATTTTAGTGCTTTCTTAGAATCAGGAAACCGTCAATTGCAAATTCCTGATACTAGTGGACAAGCCAAAGGGCTGTTAGTCCGAGCGCAGGATGTGCCTGTTTATGTAGAATATGGTCAAGCACAGTTGGGAGTTGTGGGTTACGATGTTATTAGAGAAAAACAGCCTCAAGTAGCGCAATTAGTAGATTTAAAGTTTGGATATTGTCGAATGTCTGTGGCTGTAAAAGCGAACAGTTCTTACAAATCTCCTTTAGATTTACCCGCACATGGTCGGGTTGCTTCTAAATATGTAAATTGTGCGCGAGAATATTTCCAAGGTTTAGATTTACCCATAGAAATTGTCCCTTTGTATGGTTCTGTAGAATTGGGTCCAATTACGGGAATGTCGGAAGCAATTGTTGATTTAGTTTCCACGGGCAAGACTTTAAAGGAAAATGGTTTAATTGAAATTGCCACTTTGTATGAAAGTACAGCGCGGTTAATCGTTCACCCTTTAAGCTACCGTTTGAATACAGGTAATTTACATCAATTAATTGCACAAATGCGGTTAGAAATACTCAACCCAGTTTAATTTATTAAGTAGGTTGGCGTGAAAAATTGTCGTTATGACAAGGGAACAGGGAACAGGGAACAGGGAACAGGGAACAGGGAACAGGCTTCGTCGTGAGCGTCAGCCGAACGGTTTTGGGCAACTTTACTTTTCGTTACTTATGTCGGTTTTTTTCCGTTCACCTACTTAGTATAGGCAATTAGTAGGTTGGGTTGAAGAATAAAAACCAACATTTTCGAGATTTTTTTGGGTTTCCCAAAGCCTCAACCCAACCTACAAAATTATTCACCTTTTTCTGTTTTGCTGACCGAACTAAGTTGATCTAAAATTGTCAAAACTTCTTGTTCAAATGCAACTTGAGCGCGGTTAGTTTTCCCCCCAATATATAAAGTTTCACCTTTTTGTAAAGCCCAAATTTGGGAATGGGAAAAATAACTCATGACTACACCCAACATTAATAAACCAAAGCCAGTATAAACAATGGGAATACCCGGATCAAATTTAATTTGTAAACCTGTACTACCAATGACATCAATAATTTTTAAATTAACTCCATTTACAGGGATAGACATTCCTGCACGCACAGTATTAATTAATTTACCTTGAGCATCATAAATTAATACCATTCCTTGTAAATCTTTAGCTAATAGAGAAACACCTTCGCTTAAATCAGGTTTTGTTGGTATCCAAGTTCCCCAAATTCTACCTTTACCTTTGGTGTCTAATTGTGCCATTGGTAATTGGAAAATTGGACTTTTATTTAATCTTACCTGAACGCTGGAAATTCCCCAATCTGTTTGATAGAAAACTACACCATGATAACGCAGAGGTTTGTTAACATAAATCTTCTCATGATTAACTTCTTCACCTTGATTATTCAGCACAGACATATCTGAATAAAATTGGTCAATTCCTCCCGTTGGTGTGTAATCAATCCAAAAGCGATTAACGCGCACAGACCAATCTTTTAACACATCTTGAGAAGACCAAGCACCAGCATCAACAATATTTTTTACTTGGAATGTATCCCCACTAGAAATCATTTCTTGAGCCATAAATCCTGTCATTGATCCACAAATTCCGCCTAATAAAATGGCGACAATACCAATGTGAACAATGATCGGACCAATGCGACCAATTATACCTTTACGAGCATAAAGAATATCATCTTTCTCTTGAAAAATCCGATAACTTTTTTGCTGCAAAATTGGCATAATTGACTGTAGGGAAACACCATCTAATTCAGCACTCAAAGCTAATTTTTGAAATTGGCGAGGTTCTTGGTAATATTTCCATTTTTGAGCAGCTTTCAGGGCTGGTAATTGACGAGTAAAGGTACAAGCTGTTAAACTCGTTCCAAATAGAACTAATAAACTCAAAAACCACCAAGTTCGATATACATGATCTAACCCGACTACTTGAATAACTTTCCAAGTGAGAAACCCAAATAAAGCGGGATGTTCTGGATAGTTAGATTGGTAAAATGCAGGTAATTGTCCTTGTTCAATGACAGTACCACTAACACTAAATAAGGCAATTACTAATAAGAGGATAATTGCCAAACGTAAATCAGTTAATATGGGTAAAATTTTTCGCCGCATAAATTTCCCAGGTATTAACCACCAAATTAATTCTGTGGATGTTGTTTGATCTAAAGTCATTATTTAGAAACTACTAATAGGGATTCGAGAAACTAAGGAAAAAACACCAAAACCTACTAATAATGCCCCGCTAACAGGATTTATCCAGCCAGACCAACGGCGCAATTCTAATAGTTTTTTAATACTAGCAGTAAACGTACCTGCTAAAATTAATGGAGCTACATATCCGGCTGTATAAGCAAGTAGTAAAACAGCACCTAAAACTAAATCTTGGCTATTAGCAACCCAACCCAATAAACTGGCTAAAACTGGTGTGCTACAGGGGGAAGCAACCAACCCAAATGTTAATCCAATGGAGTAGGAACGGACTCCGGGTGGCAAATCTTCAGAAATCCAATTTGTGTCATTTAAAGAAGGAAATTGTATGGGTAATGCTTCTAATAAGTTTAATCCCATAATAATAGCAATAATGCTGACAATAATTGGTAAACCAATTCCTATTTGACCATAGACTTTACCTATTAAACCTGCTATAATGCCCATTCCGGCCAGTGTAGTTGCTAATCCTAACGCAAACCAAGTTGATTGAACTGCTGCTTGCAAGCGGGTTTTAGCTTCATAACCACCAATATAGCCAATAGTAATGGGCAACATAGACAGCATACAGGGTGTAAGACTGGTAAGTAAGCCCGCAGCAAAAATAATGCCAATACTCACAATACTTAAGTGGGTAAGTTGGTTAGTAACCAGGGTATTAGCAAATTGTTCCAGTTGGTAAATTCGGGTTTCTAGAATTTCTAACATGAGTATGTTTAAGTAAAAAATGCTTACTCTGGTTGAATTTTAACATATTTTGGGTAATAAAGTGATGAAAACAAGTAAATATTAATTAGGATTAATTAGGGTATTACCAGATATTTTCCCGGATTTTTGTGAAAGATTGATGAATTTCTAGTAAAGATTGCCCAAAATCAGGTTAATTATCCTGAAGATTATTTTAGGATTAAATCAACATCAAATATCCGCAGAAAACCGAAAATAGTAGTTGAAAAGGAATCTACCACCATGGCTCAGAAAACCAGTAAAGTTTTACAACAATCTGGAGTTATTCCCTATAGAATAATAGAGGGAAAAGTAGAAATTTTATTAATTACAACTCGTAAACGTCAAGGTTGGGTGATTCCTAAAGGGGGACTTTGTAAAGGTATGAGTCCTCATGATTCAGCTGCAAAGGAAGCATGGGAAGAAGCGGGAGTTTTAGGTAGGGTAACAACGGAAAAATTCGGTAATTATAAATATCGAAAACGGGGGAATATCTATCGAGTAAATTTATTTTTATTACCTGTAGAAGAAGTATTAGAAGATTGGCCAGAAGCCACTGCAAGGGAAAGAAAATGGTTAGAAGTTAACCAAGCTGCTGAATTAGTGAAGGAAAATTCACTAAAAAGAATTATTCAGACTTCATTAATAATGAACCAATAGAAGAGTATTTAAATTATCTCAAAGGACAAATTATGACTTTTGAGATAATTATGGGTAAAATGATCTACTACATTTGTATCACTTAATTCTAAATTATAAAAATCTACAAACTCATGATCAATATATGGTCCTGCGTGCCAAGTTCCCACATCTAATTTAATAAAACAATTTCCGGGAATGTGAAAAGCCGCAATTTTTGACAATTCAGGTTCATTTATATGATTATTTGGTGGACAAACTACCATGAACCAATCTTTACCATCTAAAGAACCCAAACATTGGGTACATTTGACATGACGAGTAATGTGGTGAAATTTTCTACCTTTTTGCTGCAACCGCATAATATAAAAACGGGGAATACCATTTTGTAAATTTAATTGTGCGTCTTCTTGATCAAAATTTTTGCCATCTTTACTGGCATATATTACCTGTCCATAGGGTTGAAAATTCTCTGGTGTAATTAATTGAGATGGTAATTTTTGGATTTTTGATAATGTACTCATAAGTTCTTGACTAAATATTTGGGTGTGACTGAATTAAATTTTAAAAAACCAAGATTTGAAATCTCAAACTTTGCGACTTTGCGACCTTGCGGCTTTGCGCGAAACATACAGCAAGTTCAGCTTGAGTGAGCTACAATGCGGGCAAGATGCCCGCACCACTGTAATATTGTCATTATGCAAGGCACTTCTATTTTATCTTTATTATTCCGAGAAAAAGAGAGAGGAAATATATTTTCCTGCCTCTAATTTCCAGTTAGCAAAATTTAGATTTTGCCAATGTAATGTAGTCCTAAAATAATACCGGCTCCCAAGATATGTCCAAAAGAAGCAGTTGCTAGTACAGCGGGTAAACCAAAACCACCGAAAAATTGAGGCGCTGGTAATTCTGGTTTAGCGTTAGGCTGCTGAATGGTAAATTTGCCCACAGCGATCGCAAAAATATTGGCTACAATCATAATGATGCCAATATTGGGACTCCATTCTAACGCTGTTGTAGCTGTAGCCAATAAGGTTGAAGTTAACATCTAATTTACTCCTGATATTTGGGGATACTTAACAATATCATCTAAATATTCGGTAATAAAAATCTATATCATTGCTTACTTTGTAGTAAAATTTAACATTTGTTTGCAATTCACAATAGAAACAATCATACTACTGAATAGCCAGTTTTAGTGTTTTATCATACTTATGCTATCTGGAAGGGCTGATAATTGGTAAGATAAAAGTAATTACTTCCTGAAATTGATCATGTCCTCAACTCTTAACTCTTTACCACCTGCGCTAAAGAAAATTGTCGAACGCTTTCAAAGGGCTACAGAACCCAAAAGACGCTATGAACAGTTAATATGGTACGCTCAAAAACTGCAAGAGTTTCCTGAAATTGACAAACTCCCAGCAAACAAAGTTCCCGGTTGTGTTTCTCAAGTATATGTCACCGCATCTTTAGCAGATGATAAAGTAATATTTCAGGGTGATTCTGATTCCCAATTAACCAAAGGATTATTAGCATTATTGATAGAAGGATTAAATGGATCAACACCCACAGAAATAGTCCAACTTACTCCCGATTTTATTCAAGAAACTGGCTTAAATGTTAGCTTAACGCCTTCTCGCGCTAATGGATTTTACAACATTTTTAAAACTATGCAAAAAAAAGCTTTAGAATGTAAGTTAGAAAGTTAGGGATTAGGAAATAAGTAAATTCTTTCTAATTATGAACTTAATCAGATGTCTACTAATTTATTAACAAATCCCGCTGCTGCATTTGGTGGTAAAGTACAGGAATATCCTTGGCAATGGGAAAATCAGGAATTACGAATAGTATATGAAACCCTTGGCCAAGGTTCACCCATTCTATTATTACCAGCCTTTAGCAGCGTTTCTACCAGGGCAGAAATGGCAGAATTAGCGAAATTACTCGCACCCCATTTTCAAGTCACAGTCATAGACTGGCCTGGGTTTGGTGACTCTTCCCGACTCGGTTTAGATTACAGACCAGTCATATATCAGCAATTTTTGGCGGATTTTGTCAAATCTGTATTTAATACGACAGTTTCCGTAATTGGTGCTGGTCATGCTGCTGGTTATATTCTCGAACTAGCGTTTAAAGAACCGCAAATACTTAACAAAATTGTATTAATAGCTCCAACTTGGCGTGGACCTTTGCCAACAATGGGTGCAAGTCAGGAAATAGCGGCTATTGTACGGAGAATTATCAGACTGCCCATTATTGGTCAATTCCTGTATAAGCTCAATACAGCACGATCTTTTTTAAAATGGATGTACACTCGTCACGTTTTTAGTAATGCTGACAAACTTACACCCGATTTTATCGCCAATAAGTGGCAAACTACCCAAAAAACAGGAGCGAGATTTGCTTCAGCGGCTTTTGTCACAGGTAATATTGACACATTTTACACTCAATCAGAATTTCTTTCTCTAGCTCAATCTTTGTCTGTACCAATTATGGCGGTTATTGGCGCGTCCAGTCCGACAAAATCACGTCAGGAAATGGACGCATTAGCAGCGTTACCAAAAATAGAGAGTGTGGTAGTTCCTGGTTCTTTAGGACTTCATGAAGAATTTCCAGCGGAGGTTTTTCAGTTTATACTACCATTTTTAAATCGGTTATGATAGGCAAGATTATCAAAGTTGCTTTGACATTATGATTAATTCAGAAACATTCAGTTCAATACCAGTAACCGTTTTAACTGGCTATTTAGGTGCTGGTAAAACCACCTTATTAAACCACATTCTTACCTACGAACATGGTAAAAAAGTCGCAGTTATTGTCAATGAATTTGGAGAAGTCGGTATTGATAATCAATTGGTAATTGATGCGGATGAAGAAATATTTGAAATGAATAATGGCTGTATTTGTTGTACAGTTAGAGGTGATTTAATTCGCATTATTGGCAACTTGATGAAACGCCGAGATAAGTTTGATCATTTAGTAATTGAAACCACTGGATTAGCTGATCCTGCACCTGTAATTCAAACCTTTTTTGTAGACGAAGATTTGCAAAGTCAATTGTCATTAGATGCAGTGGTTACAGTTGTTGATTCCAAGCATATTTGGCAACATTGGGAAGCAGACGAAGCCCAGGAACAAATTGCTTTTGCTGATGTGATTTTATTGAATAAAACCGATTTAGTTACAGCAGAAGTTTTAGAGGAATTAGAAACCCGGATTCGGTCAATGAATGCAATGGCAAAAATTTACCGCACTCATAATTCTCAATTAGCAATGTCAGCTTTATTAGGAGTAAAAGCATTTGATTTAGATCATGCTTTAGAAATTGATCCTAATTTCTTAGGAGAAGATGCTCATGTTCATGATGAAAGTGTTTATTCAGTTGCTATAGTATCACCAGGGACTATCAACGGTGAAAAATTAAATGCTTGGCTATCAGAATTACTCAGAAATCAAGGAACAGACATTTTCAGAATGAAGGGAATTTTGAATATTGAAAATGAAGATAACCGCTTTGTTTTTCAGGGAGTACACATGATATTTGAAGGTAAAGCAGATAGACCTTGGAAAGCAAATGAACCTCGTAAAAATGAACTTGTGTTTATTGGCAGAAATTTAGATGAAGCGCAGTTAAAAAAAGATTTCTTTGCCTGTATAAGTTAGGTAAATAAAATTCACAGCTACACAGACAAAACCCACCTGCGTGGGTTAAAAATCTAGTAAACTTAGTCCACGCAGGTAGACTTTGATTGTGTAGTAGCGACTTCTAATTGCTTAGTATTTCTGATCAATAAAAGATAACAAATATGAACCTAACAACCAGCAAATCTCCAGAATTTACTGAATACTATTCCACAAAACTTACAGATTATGTCACCGCTTTAGCTTGGTCTTCTCAAGGAGAAATACTGGCTGCTAGTTCCGCTGCTGGTGAAATTGTTTTATGGGAAAATCACCAATTAAGCACCTTACAAACAGCTACAAATCAAGCAGTAAATTGTCTAGCATTTTCCCATGATGGTAAATATTTAGCCATTGGTGGACAAGATGGAAAAGTGAAAATTTGGTGCGAAAATCAATTAATTACAACTTTAGAAAATGCACCTGTTTGGGTTGATCAATTAGCATGGAGTCATACCAATAATCACCTAGCTTTTAGTTTAGGACGTTATGTGCAAATTTGGGATGCAGACACATCAGAAGTAGTTGTCACCCTCAACTTTAATGATTCCTCTATTTTAGGAATTGACTGGCGTAAAGATGGCAAATATTTGGCTATTAATGGTTATAAAGGTGTAAAAATTTGGTCTACTGAAGATTGGAATGCAGAACCATTTATCCTTTCCATGCCTACCGTTAGTATAACAACAATTTGGTCAGGTGATGGTGAATATTTAGCCTCTGGAAATATGGATCGAACTCTCACCGTTTTACAATGGGAAAATCCTGATCCTTGGGTCATGCGCGGCTTTCCGGGAAAAATTCGTCAACTAGCTTGGTCAGACCTCAAAACCTCCACAGGTGCGCCAATTTTGGCTGCTTCCAGCGTTGAAGGCATAGTGCTATGGGAGAAGTCCGTAGATGAATCTGTAGGTTGGGAAGCGCAAGTATTAACCAATCATCTGGATATTATTCAAGCAATATCTTTTGCACCTCAAAGCTTGATTCTCGCTTCCGCTGGTGCTGACGGTTGGTTATGTTTATGGGATGAAAATAGGGAAGTATCCCAGATTTTGACCGATACAGAAGCAGGTTTTTCTACTCTATCTTGGCATTCCCAAGGACAATTATTAGCCGCAGGTGGTGAACAAGGAGAATTAATTATTTTGTCAACTTCTTTGGGGAATTGAAAATTAAAAATACCTTGAAATTTGCTAAGGTGTTAATTAAGGTTTAATATTTTTGGATAGGTTGTTTGGAGATAATAGTAAATTATCACACCAGCACAAAAACAAGAAATCCTGAATTTACGGACATTAAAGTTAACACCAAAACAAATAGCCGGAAAACTAGGTATCAAAGTATTAGAAGTTAATGCAACGATTCACAATCAAGCAGAACAAAGGAGAATTATTTTTTATGAGTCGGTTTTAAGCGACTTTTGTTTTTAGACAGGGAATTTATTCCCTGGCTGTCTTATATAGACTGAGGTAGATTTAGTAAGTCTGTCATCTAAATATGGATATAAAAATAATTTAAAAACAGAAAATGAAAAACTACCTGATAATATCAAAAAATATCTCAGATAATAATCATTAGTATTAAATCGAAAGATATCGCCTGAATCCGATTCTATTAAAATAGAAAACCCAACCAACCCTTAAACAATATGCAAAGTATCACCTGCATTTTACACAAAGACCAGATTCAAGATCATTAGTTTTCGCCAAACAGCAATAACAGATTTTAAAATAGTCTGTGTGTCCTTCTAAAATTTCCCCCGGATTACAATCATCTTCATAACGAGCTAGTTTGACAATTTCTCCAATCAGATTTTGCTTCTTTTCTTGATCCAAATGATCAAAACAATGCTCACGTCTTGTAAATTGTAATCACTTCATTTAACATATAACTTCCGCTATGATTTGACATACAATTTACTCCTCTTGAAAAATTGAGAATGTCATATTATCCTAATATAGAACGAATGTACTTGTAGATAGGGTAAACAATTTTTATAAATGTAATTTTAGATACCATATATACAGTTAGCCTAGCGAGTCTAAAACAACAATTCAGTTTAATAAAAATTATCACAATGAGAATTATTGCTCGGAGTACCCTAAGAGAATATTGGCAAAAACATCCTGATACAGAACAGCCTTTAAAAGCATGGTTTGATGATGCTTCCCGTGCAAATTGGCAAAGTCCATCAGATATTAAAGAAGTTTATGTTAATGCCAGTATTATTGCCAATAACCGAGTAATTTTTAATATTAAAGGTAATAATTATCGTTTAATTATCCATATTCGTTATGAAATTGGCATTATTTTTATTCGCTTTATTGGTACTCATCAAGAATATGACAAAATAGATGCTACTATTGTTTAAGGAGGCTTGATATTATGAACTTAAAACCCATTAGAACAGAATCAGATCATCAACAGGCATTAAAAGAAATCGAACAAATTTTTGATGCTGAACCTAATACACCAGAATATGAGAAATTAGATATTTTAACGACTTTAGTAGAAGTCTATGAACAACAAAATTATCCTATTGATCCTCCATCTCCTATCGCAGCTATATTATATTATTTAGAAAGTCGTAATCAAGGAGTTTCTACTTTTATTGAAAATTTAAAATATCATGGAGTTAGTGAAGAAATAATTAATATAGCTTTAAATGAAATGACTCACTGATTATTGAT
>Ga0315905_10001095_pt1 | contig 29431 bp, 30 predicted proteins | sample LakEriMetagenome_5_FD_203522 | JGI IMG/M metagenome (GOLD analysis project Ga0315905, IMG submission 203522) | Freshwater fungal communities from buoy surface, Lake Erie, Ohio, United States - Buoy 4 MA121 | ecosystem: Environmental > Aquatic > Freshwater > Lake | place: USA: Lake Erie, Ohio...
AACAGCGTGTACTTTGATGGCACTGGAGATTATGCAAGTTACACTGCATCATTATTAATTCCAGGTCCATTTACTGCGGAGTGTTGGTTTTACAATACAAGTACTTCGGGCGCACAACAAGGAATTTTTGCATTTAATTCTACTTCTGGTGCATATGCATCAGTTAGAGTTGACTGTGATGGAGGTAACGTTTCAAATCAGATGCAAGCTCTTTTAAGTACCAGCGGTTCTGGATGGACCACAAACATAGGAGTGAATAGTGCTTATGTAAAGGGTATTTGGAACCATGTAGCTGTTACCCGTGACAGTTCAAATTTAGTTAGATTTTTTGTGAATGGTGTGGTGATCGGTACCGCAACACAGACAGGAACTTTATACAACACATCGACAACTCACGGAATTGCAATTAACGCTTTGCCCGGCACTCCAGTTAATCCATTCCAAGGGTATATTTCAAACCTCAGAATGATTAATGGTCAAGCACTATACACCGGACCATTTGTACCTTCTGGACAACCATTACCAGTAACATCAAACACCACACTGTTGCTTGCGAGCACAGTAGGTCCATCAACAGCAGATGCAACAAGAAACCACAATATAGAAACTTTTGGTACTGCAAGACGAGTGGCCAATAATTCACCATACTATGATACATACAGTGCATACTTTGATGGTACTGGAGATTACTTAACGTTTGGTGCAAACCAAGCAAACTTAGGTCTTGGTACCGGCGATTTCACTTTTGAATTCTGGTTCAATGCAGCAACAATACCTTCAACTGAAATTGATATTTTTGAATCACAAACAACAGGAACATTTAGAATATTAAAGCGTGCATCTAGTTCTGGTTTAAGTTATGATTGGTATGGTGGTACAGCATATTTAATTAAATCTGATGCAACTATTACGACAAATGAATGGCACCATGTTGCGGTTTCTAGAACTTCTGGAACTGTAAGTGTATATTATGATGGTACTAGAGTTATTAACCAAGCAGATTCTACCAGTGGTGTAACACCAACCGCAAACTATGGTGTTGGTGGTCGTGCATCGGGGGCAAACTATTTTACTGGCAACATCTCAAATATGAGATTAATCAAAGGTACTGGTTTATATTCCGGCACAACGATTACAGTTCCTACAAGCCCACTGACAGCAGTTGCAAATACACAATTGTTAATCTGCAACAACAATAGATTTATTGATGGGTCGACCAACGCATTTACTATTACAAAAGCAGGCGATGCAAAGATAACCGCATTTGAACCTTTTGCAAACAGCAATAACTCAAGATTTAATTCTGTATATTATGCAACCAAAACAGATTATCTTGCTGTAAGACCTCAGCCAAATATTATAACATTCCCAGGTAATTTTACAGCTGAGTGTTGGGTATATCCCACAGATTCAACAATTACATATTTTGGTTTGTGGGATTCTAGAAGTGCTGGTGCATCAGCAATACCAATGCTTTTCCAATTAGCTCCTTTGGCATCTGCTGTGGCAGGTTCTTATAGAATGGCTTATTATAATGGCACATATTATTATGGTACAACAACGGTTTTATACAACCAATGGACACATTTGGCTTGGGTTCGTAGTGGCACAACAATGACATTCTATGTTAATGGTGTTGCAGGCGGAACAGCAACAATTTCTGGTACACAAACAGGTACTGCCACGGCAGCAGCACCAATATACATTGGTTCAAAAGACAATGGATTGGCAGGTTATGGAACAACTGGTTATCTTGCAGATTTGAGAATCACAAACGGTTATGCAAGAACCATAACTGTACCAACAGCCCCATACGATATCAAATAAATAATGTAAAAAGGCTATAATTAATGTCAACACAAGTACCTCCATCAAGATTAGATTCAACCAAAGACTTTTCATCTTTGGTACCTTCTGCATTTGCAAAGGCTAATGCAGCATATGCACAGGCAAATACAGGTGGTGGCGCAGGTGGTGCAGGTAATGGTTTTTCAAGTGGAAGATGTAATGGTGCTGAAGGCCGTGTAGGTATTTTTTATGGTGCAAGACCACCACATCCAGATCCTAGATTATAAAATTGTAAGAAGAAAATATGAGTAGTAATTTTAATTTATACATAGAAATTAAAGATGGAGAACCAATTGGGCATCCATATTTAAAATCAAATTTGGAAGAATTTAATCCAAACTTTCTTGATCCGAATGCAGAAAGAAAGTTTTGTCAGTTTGTGAGGGTATCAAAGCCTCTTCCACAAAAATGGGATGAAATTGTATTAGACAATGTGGAGTATAAAATTATTGACGGCATTTGTTATGATGTTTGGACTATTCGTGATTTAACATCAGAAGAAAGACAAGAAAGATTAGATAACTTAGCCGCATCCAATCCTTATTCATCTTGGACTGTAGATGAAGTAAATTATGATTTAATTCCACCAACACCAAGGCCTAGTGAAGGTTCATGGCAATGGGACGAAGCGACATTAAATTGGATTCCTTATGTTGAACCAGAAGAACCCGAAACAACAGAGTAATAAATGACAACACAAATAAAGTTACCTAATATAGATTCCTCGATTGATTATTCATCGTTGGTTGGTTCAGCATATACTAAAGCAAACTCTGGTGCAACATTTGCTAATGCGGCTTTTACAACAGCAAATTCATCCGCAAACCTTTCAATGACGGTAGCTTTGAGTGATGAAACAACGGCGATAACTACGGGTACTGCCAAGGTAACTTTTAGAGTTCCATATGCAATGACGTTATATCAACTACCAAGAGCATCATTGGCTACTGCAAGTACATCAGGTAATCCTACAGTTGATATAGATAAAAATGGAGTGTCGATTTTTAGTACACTTTTAAGTATAGATGCAAATGAAAAAACAAGCGTAACTGCTGCAACACCAGCTGTTTTGTCTACAACTACTTTTGCAGATGATGATGAAATAACTATGGATATTTCTACAGCAGGAACTGGTGCAAAAGGATTAAAAGTTACTCTTTATTATAGAAGAACATGAGTTATCTCGTAAATTCTTACATTGTAGGACCTACCGGTATTGCTCCAGGGCAATCTGAATACACAACACCGGGCACATATTCATGGGTTGCACCGGATGGTGTTACAAGTGTGAGTGTGGTTGCAATTGGTGGTGGCGGTGCAGGTGGCGCTATGGGTCAAAGTGGTGCAGCATCAAGAATGGCTGGCGGTAGTGGTGGTGGATTGGGATGGAAAAACAATATTTCTGTTACACCAGGTGTATCATATACGGTAGTTGTTGGTGCAGGCCAATCAAGAGTGACAGCAAACGTTTCACCTGATGCATATCCAGGAGTACACACAACAGGTAATAGTTATTTTATTAACACATCAACGGTAGCAGGATTTGGTGGTACTGGCCCAAGTGGTTCAACAGGTGCATCCGCAAACGTGGTTGGTGGAAATTTTGTTGGTGATGGTGGTGGCCGAGGTGCCACCGCAAACGGAACACAATTGGGTTGTTGGGGTGGCGGTGGCGCAGGTGGTTACTATGGTAATGGTGGTGCCGGTGGTAGATTCGGTCTAGTTATTGGAAACGGAACTTTAACAGTAGCTGGTCAAGGTGGATATGGCGGTTCTGATGGATCAGGAGATTTGTCTACTGGTGGTGACATATATGGTGGCGGCGCACCTGGTGGTGGAGGTTGTGCATACATAACAACTGGTCAATCATATCGTTCTGGTGGTGGAGGAGGAAATTCACTTAAACCACCACATTCCGCAACTAACAAGGTGAGCGCCGGTGGAGGCGGCAGTGGTCATTTTCAGTCTTCAGGCACAACAGATGCTGGTGGTGGCATCCGTGGTGGCACAGCAGCAACAGATTCAACTAATGGAACAGCAGGTCTTGGTGGCGTTACAACATCCGATAGAAACTTCGGCGGCACTTATGGCGGCGGTGGCGGTGCAGTTAAAAAAGGAAGCGGTGTAGTTGGTGGCGGTGTAGTTTATAGTGGATCAGGTAACACAGGTGGTGTCAGAATTATATGGTCAGGCACAAGACCTGGCGATGTGACTAGAGCTTATCCAGCCACATATACAGCAGATTTATAAAGCGCAAGTGGAACGAAACATAAATATCCTTATTAGGGGGATATAATGGCAAAAACAATCATAACAAGAACGGCATTCAAAGACTATTGCTTGCGTAGGTTAGGATTTCCAGTAATCGAAATCAACGTTGATGATGACCAGGTAGAAGACCGTATTGATGATGCACTTCAATACTGGCAAGACTACCACTTTGATGGGCTACAAAAAGTATATTTTATTAAAAAAATTGACCAAACAGATATTAATAATAAGTACTTAAACATAGCTCAGGCCAGAGATTCATCAAACAATGTACTACAAATTGCTGGTATAACCAGAATATTTCCTATTTCCGATTCACTATCTCAGGTCAATATGTTTGATTTGAGATATCAACTACGTTTAAATGAATTATATGATTTCACCTCAGCATCATACATCAACTATACGATGACATTGCAACACCTACGTATGTTGGAACAATTATTCTCTGGTGAAGTTCCTATTAGATTCCAAAGACATATGCAAAGATTGTATATTGATTGGAGTTGGGGTCGCAGTGAGGCACCAGTAGGTACCACAGTCATTGCAGAGTGTTATGCAGTGATTGATCCAGAAGTGTACACACAGGCTTGGAATGACCGTTGGTTAAAAGAGTATGCAACAGCACTTATCAAACGTTCATGGGGTAACAACCTTAAAAAGTTTAGTGGCATTCAATTGCCAGGTGGTGTTATGTTGAATGGTGATAAGATATATGAGGAAGCCAAAGCAGAGATTGATGCACTACATGCAGAAATTGGTGACAAATATGGTGCACCATTAGAATTTATGATGAACTAATATGGCAACCAGTGTATATTTCAACAACTACAACTCTCTTGCAGAACAAAGAGTAATAGAAGATTTGATTGTAGAGAGTATTAAAATCCAAGGATATGACGCCTACTATTTGCCTATTGAAAATGAAGAAGATAGAGACATTCTTTATGGTGAAGATCCAATTAAGAAATTTAGTTCTGCATTTCCAATTGAATTCTATCTATCCAGTTCGATGGAATACGGTGGCGAAAAAGAATTCTTTTCTAAATTTGGGCTTGAGATTAAAAACAATATTAATATTATATTGTCGAAGCGCTCTTTCTCTCAAAGAGTACCACAAGATAGATTCAATAGGCCCCGTGAAGGTGATTTGGTCTATGTACCATTCTTAAATGGCACTGGTGAATTGTTTGAGATTAAATTCACCAATCAGACCAAAGACTTCTTTATGTTAGGCCGCAAGATTCCATATTTCTATGAATTGGAACTAGAGAAATTCAAGTACTCACAAGAAGTTATCGACACTGGTGTGGAAGATATTGATGATGTAATGATTCAATCAAGTTACACTATCGACCTGAATACTGGTGTTGGTACAGGAACATATGAACCTAGAGAAATTGTATTTCAGTCAACAGATGGTACACAAGCAAACGCATCTGTGGTTGCAATAGTGCAAGATTGGAACACAGTTGATGATGTATTAAAAGTAACAAATGTTGCAGGTGAATTTGCAAACAATGTTGCAATCATTGGTGCAACAAGCAATGCACAATACTATCTATCATCATACAATCCATTAAAAGACAGCACAAGAAATGAAGCCTACGACAATGATTATTTGGACAATGAAGCCGATAACATTATAGATTTCACAGAAACTAATCCGTTTGGAAAAATATAATGTCAACATACAATCGTGTCATCAGAAAATTAGTTGTTGGATTTGGTAATCTTTTTGACAACATAACACTATACAGATTCAAAACAGACAATACCGAATCTGAGAGGTTCATTGTTCCTATTGCATATGCAACCAAAGAACGATATGTTATGCGTCTTGAGGAAGATTTGGCACTAGACAAAAAGGTACAAATAACTCTACCAAGAATGTCCTTTGAAATGGCCGGTCTGACATATGATGCTAGTAGAAAACAAAATACAAACATTAAAAATTTTGCAGGAACAAATTCTGCAACTGGGGTTATTGCACAATACAATCCTGTGCCATACAATTTTGATTTTAACCTATACATCTATGTAAGAAACATTGAAGATGGTACACAAATCATTGAACACATCCTACCATTCTTTACACCAGATTACACCATCAAATTGAATTTGATTCCTGAGATGGGTATCATCAAAGAAGTGCCCATTATTTTAAACTCAACATCACATGAAATTCTTTATGAGGGTGGTAGAGAAAATGAAACCAGAATGATAATCTGGACATTAAACTTTACAGTCAAAGGCTTTGTATTTGGTAAAACCGCAGAAACTGGTGTCATCAATCGTGCATTTGTTTCAGTGTTCAACTTAATTACCGAAGAAGATGTTGTTGAATTCAGATTGAATTTGAGTTCTGGTTTTGGTACATACAAAGTTGGTGAGAAAGTGTATCAAGGATATACATCAGATGATGCATCAGCAACAGGAATTGTTGTACAATTTACAGACAACCTACTTAGATTAAAATCACTAACAGGAAACTTTGTGTCCGATAAACCTATATATGGTGTTAATACTTTGGCAAACTATAACTTCACCACATATAATTTGAACCCATTGAAATTTGTTGAAGTTGATGCTGTTGGTAGAGTTTCTACAGATATCGACTTTATGACTGTTGATAAAGTTGACGCTAAGACCGATAACACACTAAATGAAGTCTTGACAATTAACAAGGCCGCAAACCAATAAACATCAAATGAGAGAAACAAATGGCTAAACAAACAATCAATATTGGTATTAGAGCAAATGATGGTAAAGGTGATACACTAAGAGCCGCATTTGTCAAATCAAATGACAACTTTACCGAGTTGTATACCAATGTTTCAAATAATTCTAATACTGCAAATTCACAATCAGCAAACAATGCTGCACTAGCACAAGGTGCTTTCAATAAAGCAAATTCTGTTTTCTTGGGTGATATCAGTTTTACCGATACCATAATGTATAGTAATACAAAAGTGGAAGTTGGTAATGACCATCACAACAAAAAAGTTTGGGGTCTATTATATGGGCAGTTAACATCTCAGTTAGCCAATACATATGGACACAGTGTTGCATACGATTCTGCCAATAACATTTATGTTGCGTTAACCACACAAAATGAAACCACAGGTTATCCACAATCAACAATTGTAAAGTTTGACACAAAAGGTGAAATATTCTGGACACGTTCGGTGCCGGCAAACACCACATATGGTAGTTATTCTGAATCTTTAGATATTGATGCAAACAACAATGTCTATTTGTTGACAAACCTTCCAAATACTTTTTCAACTCTAGTTACCAAATTTAATTATCTTGGTCAAAATGTTTGGAGTTCGATGGTAGAAGATGCAGTGGGTTCTGTGGACATTACTGTTGATGACCAAGGATTCCCATACTTTGTTGGTGAACACAACCTATTAACAGGCCTTGATAATACAGGTGAACTATTGTTTACCTACTTTACCTCACAAACAGCATCCACAAATGCATTTTGTTGTTTAGCTCTTCCAAATGAAGATGGTGTTTTAGTTGGTTCTGCAAACGGAAAAGTACACAAGTTTGATACAGAAGGTGTTTATATTTGGACAAACAATGTTGATGCTAATGGCAACACAATTATAAGTTTGACTTCTGACACATCAAATAACTGGTATGCAGCATCAAATACAAACATCTATAAATTTAGATCCAATAACGAATTGTTATGGGAAAAAACAATAACTGGTATCACAACACCAAAAATCAATTGGATCAAACACAAGAATGATTATTTGTATGTGAATGGTGCAACGACAGATGCAAACAACCAGACAGCATTTATCACATATAAAATTGATGCAAATGGTGCATTAGTTTGGGCAAGGTCTTTAGAAATTGCAAGTGCAAACCAAACAATCAGACTTGGCCACAGACAACTAGATGTTTCAGGTGACTATCTTGTTGGTATTGGTTATTCTAAACCATCAGGAAAATCAAACACATTTGCAACAGTTTATCAATTGCCTGTAGATGGTTCCCTATCTGGAACATACCTTGGTGCAAATGGTAGTTCCTGGGGTGATTTCACTTATGTTGGTATACCAGAAGCAAACACTGCAACAAGTACAACTGTTGGTACCGGCAATACAACTGTAACGATTGCTGAGAATACAGATTACACATATACAACAAATGTAATTGTTTATTCAACTCCTGGTGGTTTGTATGAGAAATCTGTGACACCATTTAAACAAAAATGGCAATTTGATTCTAATGGTAAAATCATAGTACCATCTTCTGGTGACCCAACAGCATTGGATTTGAGTGGCAAAAACATTGTGAATACTGGAAATGTTATATTTAATAATGGTACAGCACAAAGAGCAGCTGCACTACCTCTTGCAAACTTGAAAGTAATTGTTGCTGCATCATCCAGTTTTGCTGATTTTCAAAGTAGAATTGCAGCGTTATAATTAATATAAAAACTATGAATACATTTGACAAGAACATGGAAAAATTATTTGATGTAACACCGGTAGAACAAAAAGAAAAACCTTTGTTGCCGGTGGTTACAAAACCAGAAAATGGTCCCGATTTAAAAAATGATTTGGAAGATGCATATAACCAAACAAAAGATAATCTACAGGAATTAATTGACCAAGGCAAAGAAGCCATGGAAGAAATACTCAACATTGCAAAAGCAGGACAACATCCTAGGGCATTTGAGGTGTATGGTACACTGTTAAAAAATGTGGTAGATGCAAATAAGGAACTACTTGCAGTACAAAAACAAATGCGTACAATGGATGGTAAACCAAAAGAAGGTGATACCAAGATTGACAAAGCCATCTTTGTTGGTTCAACCGCAGAACTGAACAAGTTACTTAAAGGTAAAGAATGAGTGGTGATTTAAGATTTGGTGAAGCGTATAGGGACAATCCTTTACTTAAAAAAGCTGGCGTCAAGGTAGAATATACTCAAGAACAAATTGATGAATACATCAAGTGTAAAAACGACCCAATCTATTTTGCAAAAAATTATATCAAAATTGTCAACGTTGATGATGGTTTGATTAATTTTAGTATGTGGCCATTTCAAGAGGAAATGATTACACTTTTTGCAAACAATCGTTTCGTTATCACCAAGTGCCCCCGTCAGGTTGGTAAAACCACCACAACAGTTGCATACATGCTATGGGAAACAATCTTTAAAGACACACAAAACTGTGCAGTCTTGGCCAACAAAGGTTCTTTGGCAAGAGATATTTTAGCCAAGTATCAACTGGCATACGAAAACTTACCTATGTGGTTGCAACAAGGTGTTGTTACCTGGAACAAAGGTAATGTAGAACTAGAGAATGGTTCCAAGATTATCGCTGCATCCACATCAAGTTCCGCCATTCGTGGTGGTGCATTTAACATTGTATTCTTGGATGAATTTGCTTTCGTTCCAACCAATATTGCGGAAGAATTCTTCAACTCTGTTTACCCTGTAATTTCATCAGGTAAAAAGACAAAGATTATTATTGTGTCCACACCTAACGGTATGAATCTATTCTACAAACTATGGATGGACTCAATCAACAAGAAGAATGACTACAAGCCATTTGAAATTCATTGGTCTATGGTACCAGGTCGTGATGAAAAATGGAAAGAAGAAACCATCCGTAACACCTCTGAGAGACAATTCAAACAGGAGTTTGAAACAGAGTTCTTGGGTTCATCAAATACTTTGGTTTCTGGATACAAATTACAACAACTAGTCTATGTGGACCCTGTTGCGAACCACGATTTGTTGAAAATCTATGAACATCCAGTCAAAGAAGGTGTAAACGAATCTAAATCCGATCACCTATATTGTATAACAGTGGATGTATCTGAAGGTAAGAACCTAGACAGTTCGGCATTTTCTGTCATTGATATCTCACAGACACCATATAAACAGGTGGCCACATATAAGAGTTCGTCAATCACACCAATATTGTTCCCTACGGTCATATACAATACAGCCAGATACTACAACGATGCATATATTCTGGTAGAAATTAACAATAATCCACAGGTTGCAGACTCACTACACTCAGACTTTGAATATGAGAACCTATGGAAAATATTTACAGGCAACAAAAAACCTCAACAATTGTCTGCTGGTTTTGCCCGTGGTATTCAAATGGGTCTGAAAATGTCTCCACAGGTCAAAGCAATTGGTTGTTCCAACCTAAAAACTTTGATTGAGGGTGACAAACTATTGATAAATGACTTTGACACCTATTCAGAATTAACAACTTTTGTTCAACAAAAGAATTCTTTCTCTGCGGAAGAAGGTGCAAATGATGACATGGTAATGTCTTTGGTTATCTTTTCATGGGTAACAACTCAACAATATTTTAAAGAAATTGTCAACCACGACATTCGTAAACAAATCCAACTGGAAAGTATGAACCAGATGGACGATGATGTTTTACCTGCACCTATAATTGAGGACGGACTAGAACACGATTTCGAAATAGTGGGTGGTGACATATGGGAAGTTGCAGATGGTGGAGAAGTCTATGCAAGTTTCACAAGAAAGATGATGGAGAGGTTGTAAATCCAGCCTTTCATAAATATACTTATGGTATTTTGCCAAAAGAACATAATAATTCAAGGAGAATAAAATGGCATTTCAAATCTCTCCAGGCGTAAATGTATCGGAGATCGACCTAACTACAGTCGTTCCATCAGTACAAACTACGGCCGGTGCATTTGCTGGAACATTTCAATGGGGTCCAGCAGATAAAATAAAATTGATTGGTGATGAAATAACACTTGCGAGCACATTCGGTAAACCAGACACATCTACAGCAACATCTTTTTTCACTTGTTCCAATTTTTTGGCTTACGGTAACAGTTTAAGTGTTGTCAGAGCTGTTGGTACAGCAGCAAGAAATGCTTATGGAACCGGCACGGCTGTACAAATTAAAAATGAAGATGTATATGAAGCTACATATTTGTTGGCAGGCAATTCAAACACATATGGTTCTTTCGTTGCAAGATATCCAGGCACACTAGGAAATTCATTAGAAGTTCAAGTTTGTGCTACTAGTGGTCTGTTTTCAGGTTGGGCATATAGTTCATATTTTACTTCTGCACCAGGCACATCAGAATATGCAACATCTGTGAGTGGCGTATCAGATGAAATGCACATTGTTGTTATTGACAAATTAGGTAATATTACTGGTGTTGCAGGAACAGTTTTAGAAACATATGGTTTTGTTTCTGCTGCATCAGATGCCGTAATAAATGGTACATCTAATTACTATAAACAAGTTATTTTCAATAACTCGAAATATGTTTATGTAATGGATCCAGTTGATTATTCAACAACAAGTGTAACATGGGGCACAACAGCGTTTGGTAAAACTTTTGCTGATCCTGCAGCAATAGCAGTAGTAACACTATCAAATGGCGTTACTACTCCACCAACAGATGGAAATTTACAAACCGCATATGACTTATTTGTTAACAAAGAAGCTGTTGACATTTCATTAGTATTGACTGGTGCTCATAGCGTTACAGTTCAACAATATGTAATTGACAATGTTGCAATTTCTAGAGCAGATTGTGTTGCATTTGTTTCTCCAAGATATGTTGATGTTGTTAACCAAGGTGGAAGTGAATCCACAAATATTACAAACTGGTTATCTGCATTGTCAAGATCATCTTCATATGTTGTTGCAGATTCTGGTTGGAAATATCAACTAGACAAATACAACAATACATATCGTTGGATGCCATTGAATGCTGACATTGCTGGTTTGTGTGTTAATACCGATACAGTAAGAGATCCATGGTTCTCACCTGCTGGTCTAAACCGTGGTGCTATTAAGAACTGCGTTAAATTGGCATGGAACCCAACTAAAACATTCCGTGATGCACTGTACAAACAAGGTGTAAACCCTGTTGTGTCTTTACCTGGCCAAGGTACATTGTTGTTTGGTGACAAAACATTGTTGTCAAGACCATCTGCATTTGATAGAATCAATGTTCGTAGACTGTTCATTGTTCTGGAAAAAGCAATTGCACAAGCAGCAAAATATTCATTGTTTGAATTGAACGATGAATTCACCCGTGCTCAGTTTACTGCTTTAGTAGTTCCATTCTTGCGTGACATTCAAGGTCGCCGTGGTATCACAGATTTCAAAGTTGTTTGCGATTCAACAAACAATACAGCACAAGTAATTGACAGCAACCAATTTGTTGGTGATATCTACATCAAACCTGCTCGTTCAATTAACTACATTCAGTTGAATTTTGTTGCTGTTGGAACTGGTGTTGACTTCACTACAGTTGTTGGCGCAGCCTAATAAATAAAACGACAATAGGAGAATACAATGGCATTCAACGTAGCAGAATTTAGAGCGAACATGATTGGTGACGGTGCCCGTCCTAATCTGTTCTCAGTCTCTTTAGTTTTTCCAACACTAGCCGAAAACGGTGCATTAGCAGGTCAGAAAGTTAATTTCATGGCCAAAGCTGCACAGTTACCAGGTTCAACAATTGGTACTGTACCAGTTTTCTACTTTGGTCGTGAAATGAAGTTTCCTGGAAACAGAACCTTCGCCGACTGGACATTGACAATCATCAACGATGAAGATTTCGCAATACGAAATTCTTTAGAATCATGGATGAACGCAATAAACAGCCACGCAACCAATGTCCGTTCTGGTGCTGCAGCAACTTCTACAGGTTACTCTGTAGATGCAAGTGTTACACAATACGGCAAAACTGGAAACGAACTAAAGAAATACAACTTTGTTGGTATGTTCCCACTCGACTTGGCACCAATTGATTTAGATTGGGGTTCAAATGATGCGATTGAAGAATATACTTGTACATTTGCTTACCAGTTCTGGGAAACAAATACAACAACTTGATATATGAGGAGGGCCTTGTGCCCTCCATGTTTTTTTGATTTTATAATTACACACAAAATATGGCAAATACAAACAAGTTCTCACTGTTCGGTTTTACAATTTCTCGTCAACAGGATGAGGAAGAAAAAGTCGTTCAACAATCTTTTGCGCCTCCAACTACGGATGATGGCGCATTAACTATTACATCTGCCGCTTATTACGGCACATACGTTGACCTAGACGGTACTGCAAAGAATGAGGTTGAACTTATCTCTCGTTACCGTGAAATGGCAATGCAACCAGAAATTGAATCTGCGATAGATGATATAGTTAATGAAGCTATTGTACAAGATGATGATGGTAAAATCACTGAGATTATTCTGGATGATTTAAAACAACCAGATAAAATTAAAAAGGCCATCAAAGAAGAATTCAATACCATTCTTCGTCTATTCAATTACCAAAACATGGCTCAGGATATTTTCCGCCGTTACTATGTTGATGGTAGAATGTATTATCACATCATTATTGACCGTGAGAATCCACAAGAAGGTATTAAAGAGTTAAGATATATTGATCCACGTAGATTGCGTAAAGTCCGTGAGATTAAGAAACAAAAAGATGAACGCACAGGTGTGGAGATTATGAATCCTGTGAATGAGTACTACATCTATAACGACAAGGTAGTCTCAGGATCAGCCTCCAATTTTGGACCAGTTGGTGTACGCATCACAACAGATTCTATCATCTCGGTGGTTTCTGGCCTTATGGATTCTCGTAGGGCAGTTGTGTTGTCATATCTACACAAGGCAATCAAGCCATTGAACCAGTTAAGAATGATTGAAGATGCAACAGTTATCTATAGGATTTCACGAGCTCCTGAACGCCGTATCTTTTATATTGACGTTGGTAATCTTCCTAAATTAAAAGCGGAACAATATCTCCGTGACATTATGGTTAAGTATAAAAACAAACTTGTCTATGATGCAAACACAGGTGAAGTCCGTGATGATCGTAAGTTTATGTCAATGATGGAAGACTTTTGGTTACCACGCAGAGAAGGTGGTAAAGGCACAGAGATTACCACACTACCGGGCGGACAAAACCTAGGTGAATTGGAAGATGTTAAGTACTTCCAAAAGAAATTATACGGTGCGTTGTGTGTACCAGTTTCTAGATTAGAACCAAATCAAAGTTTCTCTCTTGGTCGTACCTCAGAGATTACTAGAGATGAATTAAAGTTTTCTAAGTTTGTTGACAGACTTCGTAACAAATTCTCGGATGTTTTTGACCAAGCTCTTCGTGTACAATGTGTGCTTAAGGGCATATGTACCAATGAAGAATGGAATTTGTTCAAAGAAAACATTCATTATAACTTTATCAGAGATAATAATTTTGCAGAATTAAAAGAAGCAGAATTAATCAATCAAAGATTGTCATTGTTAGGTGCAGTCGATCCATATACTGGTCGTTATTTCTCACAAAGATGGATTCAACAGAATGTGTTGCGTCTAACAGATGATGAGATTGAAGAAATGCAAAAACAAATTGACAAAGAAAAAGAATCGGGTCTTGGATTGCCTGTTGCAGTAACTAATGATGTTGCACAACAACAAATGATGGGTCAGGTTCAAACTGACCAAATGGTACAACAGGCAAAATTGATGCCCGACCAAGGTCAAGCTGGCGGAAGTTCTGATGGTTCATCAAGTCCAAAAGCAAAGAGTTCTAGTGGTTCGAAGCCAGTTAAAGGTGATTTGAGTTTAGAAGATACTACTTTCACTAGATTAAAACGTATATTATAATTAGGAGATAAACATGGCAACAGCAAGAGAAATAGTGGACTATGCAGAACAAGATGACGCAAAAGAAATGCGTGATGCTTTATATTCTGCATTGCAGGATAGAGTGATGGCTCATATTGAAGCCCACAAACAAGTGGTTGCACAAAACATAATGAACCCACCAGAAGCATCCGCTGAAGATGAAGCAATTCAACCAGGTGTTACAGCTTAATTTTGTCATACTGGTATAAATATTATTCAAACAATAACAGGGATTACAAATGGCAAATAGTTTTTCATATCAAGTATTAAAAGATGATACTCAACACGCAATCATCAAACTTACTGGTGAATTTGATGGTGTTAGTGGTCAAGAAAATAATGTGGCCAGAATTCAAGCAAACACTCTTTATGGTGCATTAGATTCTTCTAGAGCAAATTTAATGTCATCAACAGCCAATACAGGTCGTCTGCCATATTACGGTCTAACGATAAATCGTGTGTGGTATGATGTGGCTAGTGGCAATTCAGATGTACAATTATATTGGGCAAACAGTGATAATACATTGGCCAATTCTGGCGTTCCAATATTATTCATGCAAGGAAATGGTGAATATGATGGTGCAGGAAATTGGATTACTATTAAGAATCCAACTGTCGGCGCAAACAATAATGGTGATATAGCTATTTGCACCAGAGGTCAAAATGCTAATGCAAGTTACACAATTATTATGGAATTGCGTAAAGATAATGCTTACTATGACCGTGGACAATTTACCGATCCGGCTGCCTTCAATTATGGTAGTTACGGAATGAGACCATAAGGACTAACATGAAACTCATTAAAGAAATTACCGAATCAGTAAACTATTTGGTGGAAGAAAAAGATGGAAAGAAAACTCTTTTCATTGAAGGTCCATTCCTAGTTTCTGAAAGAGTTAACAAAAACGGCCGCATGTACAAAGAAGAAACCATGCGTAAAGAAGTTGGTCGTTATGTAAACGAATATGTTGAAAAAAATCGTGCCTTTGGTGAACTGGGACACCCAGACACCCCATCTATCAATCTGGATCGTGTATCTCACATTATTGTGGGATTGCGTCAAGAAGGAACCGATTGGATAGGCAAAGCTAAAATTCTTGAAACACCAATGGGTAACATTGCAAGAAGTCTTATCGAAGGCGGCGCACAACTAGGTGTGTCTTCCCGTGGTATGGGTTCTCTCAAAGCTATCAACGGCGTTAACATAGTTCAAGATGACTTTCATCTGGCCACAGCGGCAGATATTGTAGCAGACCCTTCTGCACCTGGTGCTTTTGTACAAGGTATTATGGAAGGTAAAGAGTGGATGATGGTAAACGGATCATGGACCGAAATTCAATATGAAGAAGCTAAGAGAGAAATCAAACAAGCTTCTACTAAAGATATTGAACGTGTAAGTTTAAAAATCTTTGAAAACTTCATCAAAAAACTTTAATTATAAATATCCAATATAAAATCAAGGAGATTCTCAAAATGGGAAAATTTAATCTGACAGACGCCGCTAAAGCAATTCTAACAGAAGGTTCAAAAGAAAATCTTGAAGCTTCTGTACGCAGTGGTCACAAAGACGGTCCTTCAAAATTGCCTACATCTGTTGCTTATGGCACTAAAGATGTTGGTGAAGTTGCAGGTGAAATCAAGAAGCAAGACGATGAGACTGGTGACTACACAAAAGGTACACCAACAGCAACACCACCAGGCGCAACACCACCAGTTGGCGCACAACCTGCACAAAAGTTGTCTGGTCCTGCCGATTCACAAGGCACCGAACACAAAGCCGTTCAAGCAGCTGCAACAGACTATTCTGCCATCCGTGACAGAATCAAGGCTAAGTTGGCAACACAAACAATGCAGTCAAATCCTGGCGCAACTGCACCTTATGTTCCAGAAGAAGTGGAAACAGAAGAAGAAGTAGTTGCTGAAGAAAAAGAAGGCCACGAAGACGCAGCCGAAGACAAAGCAATGATTAAGAAAATGATGAAGAAACAAAAAATGAAAGAACAAATGGACCAAGATGTTGGTGCATTGCTTTCAGGTGAAGATTTGACCGAAGAATTCAAAACAAAAGCAACCACAATTTTCGAAGCAGCCGTTATTGCTCGTTCACAAGCCATTTTGGAAGAAGTTGAAGAAGCAATGTACGAAGAATTCGAAGCTTCAGTTGAAGAAGTTAAAGAAGATTTGTCTAAGAAATTGGACGACTACATTAACTATATGGCTGAAGAATGGTTCAAAGAAAACCAATTGGCAATCGAAAAAGGTCTACGTGCCGAAATCGTTGAAGATTTCATCCGTGGCATGAAGTCATTGTTCGAAGAACACTACATTGACATTCCAGAAGAAAAAGTAAACGTTGTTGAAGAATTGACCGACAAAGTTGAAGAACTGGAAGATTCATTGAACGAACAGATCAAATCTGCCGTTGAAATGAAGAAGCAAATTAACGAATACAAAAAAACAGAGGCTATACATGCAGTATGTGAGGGCCTAACGCAGACTCAAGTGGAAAAATTGAAATCACTCGCAGAGAGTGTTGAGTTTACCACAGAACAAGAATTTGGTCGTAAATTGGAAACATTGGTAGATTCATACTTCCAAACTCCAGTTAAAGCGATTGAAAGCTCTGCATTGCACGAAGCGGTGGAAGTTGAAGAGGACAAGAAACCATCATCGGTATCTGTTGATCCTTCAATTGCACAGTACGCACAAATCATCTCAAAATCATTGGCAAAATAAATAAATTTTCCAATTAAAGATACTTACAAGGAGAATACTAAATGTATCTAACAGAAGAATTACAAAAGAAATGGGCCCCAGTCCTTGAACACGAAGGTCTAGAAGCCATTAAAGACCCATACAAGAAAGCTGTTACAGCACTTGTTTTGGAAAACCAACAACGTGAAATGGCAGCTGCTGCACAACAGTTGAATGAAACTGCTGTTTCTGCTGCACCAACAAACGTTACAGGTTCTGGCATCTCCAACTACGATCCAATCTTGATTAGCTTGGTTCGCCGTGCATTGCCAAACATGATTGCTTATGATGTTGCAGGCGTTCAACCAATGACAGGCCCAACAGGCTTGATCTTTGCAATGCGTGCTCGTTATAACGCACAATCAGGTAGTCCATCAAACGCAAACGAAGCGTTCTTCAATGAAGCAAATACCAAGTTCTCTGGTGTTGGTTCTGATAACAACCTATACGGTTTCCGTGGCAATACTTCTAAAGACACAGACGCTAATGTATTCACAAACTTTGCAACTGCTAACGCTGTTACAACTGGTATTGGTATGTCTACTGCAACCGCAGAAGCTTTGGGTGCTGACACAGATAGCACATTTGGCCAAATGGCATTCAGCATTGAGAAAGTTACTGTAACTGCTCAAAGCCGTGCTTTGAAGGCTGAATACTCACTAGAACTTGCACAAGACTTGAAGGCAATCCATGGTTTGGATGCTGAAACAGAATTGAGCAACATTCTTTCTACTGAGATTCTTGCTGAAATCAACCGTGAAGTTATCCGTACAATCTATACATGCGCTGTTGCAGGTGCTCAGTATGGTACTACAACTGCTGGTTCTTTCGACTTGGACACTGACTCTAACGGTCGTTGGTCTGTTGAACGTTTCAAAGGTTTGATTTTCCAAATCGAACGTGATGCAAACGTAATTGCTAAGCAAACTCGTCGTGGTAAAGGTAACGTGATGATCGTATCATCTGACGTTGCTTCTGCAATGGCAATGGCTGGCGTGTTACAATACACACCAAACCTATCTGCTGACCTACAAGTTGATGACACTGGCAATACATTTGCTGGTATGTTGCACGGTCGTATCAAGGTCTACATCGACCCATACTTCGGTGGTTACACATCTAACCAAGAATTGGTGACAATCGGTTATAAGGGTTCTTCTCCTTATGACGCTGGTCTATTCTACTGCCCATACGTTCCTCTACAAATGGTTCGTGCAGTTGACCAGTACACATTCCAACCAAAGATTGGTTTCAAGACTCGTTACGGCATGGTTGCAAACCCATTCGCAACTGGTTTGACCACTGGCAACGGTGCATTGAACGCTCGTTCAAACGTGTACTACCGTATTTTCCAAGTTCGCAACTTGATGTAATCTGTCCCAGGGATGGGAAGAAGTCACCGTTAAGAGTGACATTTAAAGACCACCTTCGGGTGGTCTTTTTTTTTGGCTCCTAAATAGTAGATAGAGGAGATAACATGTCTGCAATAAACAGAGCACCAGAAAATACAAATTTACTTCAACCCACCAAGTTCTTACTTACATTCGATAGAATTAGGGCCACACAGTATTTTTGTCAGTCGGTTAATCTACCGGGCGTTTCTTTGGGTGAGGTTAATAGAGCCACTCCATTCTTAGACATGTATTCACCTGGTACCAAACTATCTTACACTCCACTTGATGTTGAGTTTTTGGTAGATGAAGAATTGCAATCGTGGAAAAACATATATGACTGGTTTCTGACTATGGCTGATCCAGAAGGATTTGAACAACGTGGCGGCAGTAAAGAACTGCAAAACAATAAACATTTTTCAGATGCAACATTAACCATTCTAAGTAATCTAAACAATCCAGTACTAAGAATACAATACACAAATGTGTTTCCTTTAAGTATAAATGATATTGTATTTGATACTACGAAATCAGCAGACACAATAATAACCGCAAGGGCAACATTCAGGTATCAATCATACAAATACTTGACAGTTTAATACTTTTGTGATATAATGTTTTGATTATGGCAATTATGAATAACTATGGAAACACTTGAACAAGTCTTAAAAATGTGGGAATCGGATGCAGTCATTGACCAAACCGAACCCAGCAGAGAACTATTAAAGATACCTGTATACCACAGTAAGTATCTTGGCATTCTCACCAAACATAAAATTGCATCAAAGAAAGCCCACTTTGATTACTTGCGTATGCGTAAAGTGAAATGGGAATACTTTACTGGCAAAATGTCACAAGATGAATTGGACGAATACGGATGGGAACCATTCCAGTTTGCGTTGAAGTCTGATATCAACACCTATTTGGAAGCAGACAAAGACCTTATCAAATTACTTGAGAAAAAGGTCTACCATGAAGAAGTTATTTCGGTTATTGAATCTATTATGAACGAATTGAAACAAAGAACATGGCAACTAAGAGACTTTATATCGTGGGAGAAATTTGTTGGTGGACAATAATCTGTTATCAATTTCTATTGACACATTAAACCTTTTTTCTTTTATGGTTGGCATGTTTTTTGCTGCAACCATGTGGAGAACTAGGGCTTTATATTTTGTTGTCTTTTACTTTGCATGTGTTGCACTATACTATGCTTTGAGGTTTCATTATGCCTGATTTAACAACCATAAAAAATAGACAAAGAAAAATTCGTAGGAATCATAGAGACAGACAAAATACCAGAATGAATTTTGGTAAATACAAAGGTTTCTATTTCAAAGATGTTCCAACAGATTATTTGGAATGGGCAGCCAAACATTGGGTTGAACCACAATATAGGCCTATATTAATATTAGTAGTTGAAGAAATTGAATACAGACATTTTAATAACTAAAAGGAATGAAGTATACACCAAAGTGACCTGTGAGAAGCATGTTGCAAAGGAGTTATCTGAGTACTTCACATTCTTTGTACCTGGTTACCAGTTCGTTCCAGCCTATCGGAATCGCATTTGGGATGGTAAGATTCGTCTATTCAATCTACAGACCTCACAATTATATCTTGGACTCATTCCATATCTGATTGAATTCTGTGATGAACGCAATTACGCTTACTCACATGATATTATTGAAGATGAATATTCTGTATATCATGCACAGAAATACTTTGATACACTGAATCTACATTCACAAGGTAAACAGATTGGTGTCAGAGAACACCAACAAAATGCATTTATTGAGGCCATGCAAAAACGGAGAACATTACTATTGTCTCCAACCGCATCAGGCAAATCACTTATCATATACTTGTTGTTTAGACAACTGTTGCAGTATCAACAATTAAAAGGATTGATTATTGTTCCAACAACATCTTTGGTTGAACAGTTGTATTCCGATTTTGCCGACTATTCATCCGAAAACGGATTCAATGTGGAAGAAAATGTACACAGAATCTATCAAGGTAAAGATAAGTTAACGGACAAGAATCTAACAATCTCCACATGGCAATCACTGTACAAATTACCACCAGAATACTTTCATCAGTTTCAATATGTGATTGGTGATGAGGCACACCTATTCAAGGCACAATCTTTAACATCAATATTAACATCTTGTGTCAACGCAAAATATAGAATTGGCCTGACTGGTACACTGGACGGAACCAAAACACACAAGTTGGTACTAGAAGGTTTGTTTGGTCCAACCAAAAAAGTCATATCAACCAAAGAGTTGATTGACAAAAAACAACTATCAGCATTCAACATAAAGTGTTTGGTACTGAAACATTCGGAAGAAGTCTGTAAAGAAATGAAAGACAAGTCATATCCAGATGAGTTAAAGTATTTGATTGAGTCTGAAAATAGAAATCGTTTCATTCGTAACTTGGCAATCAGTCTAGATAAAAATACATTGGTTTTGTTTCAGATGAAGAAACATGGTCGTGTATTATACGAAATGATTAAAGATAAAGCAAATGGTCGTAAGGTATTCTTTGTTGATGGTGATGTTGAAACGGAAGTCAGAGAAGAAATTCGTAAGATTATGGAAGTGGAAAAAGATGCAATCTTTGTGGCTTCGTTCGGTACAACAAGCACTGGTACAAACATTAGAAATCTTCACAATATTATATTCACATCACCATCGAAATCTAGAGTTAGAAACCTACAATCTATTGGTCGTGGTCTTCGTCAAAATGAGGGCAAAGATATGGCCACACTATACGACATATCAGATGATTTGAGAATCAAAAAACACACAAACTTCACATTACAACACTTCATCGAAAGAGTGAAGATATATAATGAGGAGAAGTTTCCTTTTAAAATTTACAATATAGGACTTAAAAATGGCCATTAAAATAGTAAGATTTAAAGACGGTCTGGATGTAATCTGTAACTGTGAGTATACAGGAGATGACATGATAGAAATTACCGATCCTATGTTATTTGAAATCCGAGGTGTCAACCTGATGTTACAGTGTTGGTTACCTATGGCAGTTATCAAAGAAAACAAAGTGGATGTGGATCCAGACACCATACTTTGCACAATGGATCCCACTGAGGACTTTGAAGAATATTATCTGAATACGGTAATTAAACTGACTGAAGCTGATAAGAAAGAAAAAGAGGTAGCTCTCACTGATGAAGTTCTTTCCGCTTTTGAAGAAAAGGAATCTAGGAAGAATTTCCTAATACATTAATAAGCTAATAAAAAAATTAATATATTAATATCATCCGGGCTACACCGTGGACTTTAACACATGTCAAGCCCTTTGTCAACAACTTTTTATGGTACATTTGAATGAGTAAACAGAAACATTATATAAACAATCAAGATTTCCTAGCGGCATTGGTAGACTACAAAACCAGATGTGCAGAAGCCGAAGCTGCCAACAAAGTCAGACCAAACATTCCAAATTACATTGGTGAATGCTGGATGAAGATTGCCGAAGGTCTATCACACAAACCAAACTTCATTAACTACACTTACCGTGACGAAATGATTTCTGATGGTATTGAAAACTGTTTGATGTACTTTGAAAATTTTGACCCGTCTAAGTCTTCTAATCCATTTGCGTACTTCACTCAAATCATATACTTTGCATTTCTACGAAGAATACAAAAAGAAAAGAAACAACTGTATGTCAAATACAAGGCCACAGAAATGTATGGTATCTTAGATGAGTTTGAAATGTTAGAAGGTGAAGATGGTTCAAGTAAACAATTCGAATTGTATGAAAACATTGCTGAATTTATTGGCAACTATGAGGACTCTAAAAAGGCAAAGAAAGCCGAAAAAGATGCGGCAAAGAAACCAAAAGGACTTGAAAAATTTATTGAGGAGTAATTATGAGAATAGGATTTACATGTTCCACATTTGACCTTTTCCATGCAGGTCATGTGATGATGTTGAAAGAGGCAAAGACCCAGTGTGATTACCTGATTGTTGGTTTGCAAATGGATCCCACAATCGACAGGCCTACCACTAAAAATAAACCAGTACAAACGGTATTGGAAAGGTTCATACAGGTACAGGCTTGTAAGTTTGTTGATGAAATTATACCATATGCCACAGAAAAAGAATTGATGGACATATTGACTTCTTATCCAATAGATGTTAGAATAATAGGTGAAGAATATAGAGATAAACAGTTCACTGGTTATCAGTTACCTATGTCAGTTTATTTTAACAGTCGTCAACACAGTTTTTCTACCACTGAGTTACGACAAAGAGTATTGGAAATTGAAAAGACTAAATGAAAGTAGCAATAATTACCGACCAACATTTTGGTGCAAGGAACGATTCAACACTTTTCTTAGACTTCTATGAGAAGTTTTATAGAGACACATTCTTTCCCACATTGAAAAAAGAAAAGATTGATACTGTACTTATTCTTGGTGATACATTTGACCGTAGAAAGTACATCAATTTCTTTTCACTGAAACGTGCAAAGCAAATGTTCTTTGACCCCTTGTTTAACATGGGTGTACAAGTTCATATGTTGGCTGGTAACCATGACACATACTTTAAAAATACCAACGATGTTAATTCATCCGATTTACTTCTTGGTGAGTATGGTATCACATTAAATGTTATTGACCATCCAGCCGAGATATATGTTGGACCACATAAGATTTGTATGATGCCTTGGATTTGTGCAGAAAATTATGAAGATTCTTTACAGACATTAAAGGGCACCGATGCAAAGTTTTGTATGGGTCATTTTGAAATTGCAGGCTTTGCTATGCATCGTGGTATGCCATCTGAAGGAGGGTTAGATCGTGGAATTTTTAGGAAGTTTAGTCACACTTTTAGTGGTCATTACCATCACAAATCTTCTAGTGATGATATCTACTATTTGGGGAATCCGTACGAACTTACTTGGCAAGATTATAATGACCCTCGGGGTTTTCATTTGTTTGATTTGGATACTCACCAACTTGAATTCATAGAAAATCCAAACAAGATGTTCCATCGTATCATTTACGATGACAAAGAACAATCAATCAAAGAGATTGATGGAAAAGATTTGAAGCCATACACAAATACCTATGTCAAAGTGGTTGTAATAAACAAAAACAATCCGTATTTGTTTGACAAGTTCATGAATAACCTGTATAATGTAAATCCAGCAGACATTACAATTGCTGAAGATTTTACAGAATTGGAAGATGGTGATGAAGTCATTGATGAAGCAGAAGATACACTCACCATATTGAACAAGTATGTTGATGGCATTACAGAAGAAAGTATTGACAACGACAGGTTAAAAACATTATTGAAAGAACTCTACGTAGAGGCATTGAATACTGAACAAGCATGATTTTATTCCAAAAGATTAAGTGGAAGAATTTTCTATCCACTGGCGCACACTTTACTGAGATTGATTTCACCAAGTCTAATAACACTTTGATTATTGGACATAATGGTGCAGGCAAGTCTACAATTTTGGATGCATTATGTTTTGGTTTATTTGGTAAACCCTTTCGTAAGATAAACAAACCACAATTACTCAACTCTGTCAATGGTAAAGAGGCTGTCGTTGAAGTTCATTTCAATATTGGCCAAAAGAAGTACAAGGTAATTCGTGGTATCAAACCAAATGTATTTGAAATTTATCTGAATGATGTATTGCTGAACCAAGATGCAGCTGCAAAAGACTATCAAGAGATACTAGAGAATAATATTCTCAAATTAAATTACAAGTCCTTCACGCAGGTTGTCATTCTTGGTTCAGCATCCTTTGTTCCGTTCATGCAGTTATCGGCAGCTGACCGCAGAGCAATCATTGAAGACCTACTAGACATTCAAATCTTTTCCTCGATGAATAATGTTATCAAAGAGAAGAACTCGGCCATCAAAGAAGAATTGAATAAAGCCAAGTATGCAATTTCTCTTACCGAAGAAAAGATAACTCTACAAAAACAAAACATCGAAGAACATAAAAAGAACCATGATGCGGAGATTAAACGCAAACTGGACGAAATTGAAAAATCAAAGACACAAATGAGTACACTGCAAGGTGATATTCAGTTGATTAATAAACATATTACGGTATTACAAAATAAGGTTGGTGATAAGAAAGAAAAATTGGACAAAAAGTCCAAGAGTTTGTTTCAAATCAAAGGTAAAGTACAAACTAATATTGACCGAAATCAGAAGGAGATTGACTTCTATGAAAACAACCACGATTGTCCAACTTGCAAACAATCTATCACACCTGAATGGAAAGATTCTCAAGTACAAGAAAAGTCAGAGAAAATCACTACACAAAAAACTGGTTTGGTTGAGATTGAACAAGAGTTAACCAAAGTAACTTCCGAGATACAATCAATTACCGATATACTTTCACATATCAGTGAACATAATGGTGAAGTCATTAAACACACTTCTACCATATCGGCAATTAACAACTACATCTCCAAGTTGAATACTGAGATTGATGAGTTGAATAAAAAACAAACTAATACCGAAGGTAGTGACCAAAAGTTAACCGAACTGAATGCTTCATTAGAAGAATATCGTAAAGCTTATAACGCAACGTTGATAGAAAAACATTACCATGAATTTGCAGGCACTTTGTTGAAAGATGGTGGCATTAAGACACGTATCATTAAACAATATTTGCCAATTATGAACAAGTTGATTAACAAGTATTTAAAAGCCATGGACTTCTTTGTCAACTTTAACATCAATGAAAACTTTGAAGAAACAATTAAGAGTAGACACCGTGATGATTTCTCTTATGCCAATTTCTCCGAAGGTGAGAAGATGCGAATTGACTTGGCACTATTGTTTACCTGGCGACAGATTGCCAAACTAAAGAATAGTACCAATACAAACTTGTTGATACTTGATGAAGTGTTTGATTCTAGCCTCGACACTGTAGGCACCGAAGAATTCTTAAAGTTAATACATGAAATGGGAACAGATAACAATGTGTTTGTTATCTCACATAAAGGCGACCAGCTGTTCGACAAGTTCCGTTCTGTAATTAAGTTTGAGAAAAAAGGAAACTTTTCAAGGATTGCAAAATGAATTTCAATGAATATCTGTCGTACCAAAAAAATGTAGTAGACAAAGAAGTCCCAGGTTGGTTTTATCCAATCGACATTGTTCTTATGTATGGTGTACTACAAGAACTACAATTCAATTTGGATGGTGATATCTGTGAGATTGGTGTTGCAAATGGCCGAAGTGCAATTAACATTTGCAACTTTAAAAACACGAAAGATAATTTCTATCTGTATGATATTTTTTCCGAAGAACAAAGAGTCATTGCAGACAAAAATATTAAAAAGTTTAGTAAAGGTGAAAACCTGATTTGGAAATTAACCGATACAATGTCATTGTTTCCAGATGATTTGGTTTTCAAAGACCAGTTAAAGTTTTTACACATTGATGGCTGCCATGAACATCCTGTGGTATTGAATGATTTGATTTTATTTGCAGACAAGATGAAAGAGTATGGTGTTATTGCTGTGGATGATTTCAATGACTGGGAGTATCCTGGTGTGAACAGTGCAGTATGTGAGTTTATAATGTCGAAATACAATTATAAAAATTGGAGAATATTTACCATAGGTAATAATAAAGCCTTCTTATGCCAAAGGAAATTTCATCAACAATACCAAGAAAAAATGTTATTGTTTATAAAGAAGGCAATGCCTACAATGTCGTTCAATGGTTTGGCTATTAGACCAGTGTACGATGAAAATGTTTTGTTGTGTGATTCTAGGTCTAAAGTAGTTGATGTGGATGAACTGTACAAAAAATTGTTTGATAAACCAACCATAGGATAAATTATGAATACAGAAGATTTTGTTTTATATAACACAGAAGAAAAGGCTGAAGTTAAAGCCACACCAGTTGAGACATTCGATTTAGTTGCACCGGATCATCCTGCACTATACAAAGTGTTGCCCGAATTTGATTTTCAAAATTCCACAATCAATCCAAATAGTTTTGCGTCAACATTAGTTGAAACTTGTAAGAAGTATAATGGTATTGGACTATCCGCAAACCAATGTGGATTCGAACACCGTGTATTTGTTATGGGTTCAGGTGAAGAATATGTGGCATACTTCAATCCAAAAATTATTTCTTCTAAAGGTGAAGTACACATGGAAGAAGGTTGCCTTTCTTTCCCTTTCCTAAATCTGAGAATCACAAGACCTGCCGAAATCGAAGTAGAATACCAGGACTTTAATGGTGTCAATCGTACCAAAACATTTACTGGTATAACTGCTCGTTGTTTCCTCCATGAGCTTGACCACATGAACGGAATGGTGTATACTAGTCGTGTGAAACCACTGGCGTTACAATTTGGTCTGAAGAAATTGGATAAAATTAGACGCAAGTATTTTAATCCTAAAAACATGAATCAACTGCAAGCAAGAACTTAATGGCAACACCTATAGATTATGTTGATGCTCAATGGGATGTGTGGTCGAGAACCAACGATGCATCCCGATTTGAACATATTGACACAGAGTTATTAAAAGAAACTCTCATTCAGAATTTAACCTATGCATCTAAAATGGATGTGCGTGAGTATACTTTATACCAGAAATGGTGTGAGGTACAGGAGAAATATCCGACACGCACAATTAGCACATTGTATGGTGATGATAAACAATTAATTGATTTGACACAAGAAAAATTAGTCGAAAAGGTTAAAAAGAATTTCTGGATGCCAGAAGGTCCGGATGATTATGAAAAACTAGAACCTATTTTGCAACTATCCAATGGTGACGGTGCAGAAACTTGGAATACTATCCGTACATTTTCATCCACAATGAAAAACAATAGTAACATTGGCCGCAATTTGTATTACACAGTAGTTGATGGTCGATCTGGAAAATACCTTGGTGTTATTTGCATATCGTCCGACTTCTTGGATTTAACTCCAAGAGATTCTGCAATCGGTTGGGCAAGAGATGTTAAGACACAACAAGGAATGATTAACCACACAGCAATCGGTTCAACGATTGTACCACTGCAACCTTTAGGATTTAATTATATGGGTGGCAAATTGTTGGCATTGTTGTGTCTGTCTGATACAGTACAAAATGATTGGAAGGTTCGTTATGGAGATACACTGGTTGGCGTCACTACAACCTCTTTATATGGTAATACCAAGTCTAATGGTCTATCTCAATATGATGGCCTGGAACATTGGAACAAAATGGGATTTTCTAGTGGGTCAGTTGCTTTCGAACCCACTAGGAAAACTATGAAAATGGTCTTTGACTGGATCAAAGAAAACCATACTCGTAAATATTTTGAATGGTGGGAAGCCAAGAACCAAAATGGTTTACCACTCAAGCGTGACCACAAAAACCGGTCATTGAATTTTGCATACTCCAAGTTAAGTATACCAAAAGAATTGATTCGCACTGAACATCAGAGGGGTATCTATTTTTCACCTCTCTACAATAACACCAGTGAATATCTCAGAAAAGAGATTGGTGATAAAGAACTGGTCAAATCATTTGATACCAGTCCTGAAACCTTGGCAAATATTTGGAAAACCAAATATGCCAAAGGTCGTATATCAATGTTAAAGAAAAAGAACAATGTGTCTTATGAATCATTGTTCTATGATGACTTGATATTCATGGATTGGAACCAGACTAAAGAAAAATATTTAGGACAGGTAGGTAGATAAAAGTATAAATAGGTGTAGGTCACAGGATTGCCGTCCTTACCTACTCTAACATTGTAAAGGAATGCCAGCATGAATATTTATTCTATCTACAAAGCCACAAATAAAATAAACGGAAAAGTATATATTGGATTTGATTCAAATTGGCCACAAAGAATGTGGGAACACAAATCTCCGTCAAATTTCAATAAAAAATATAAATTCTATAATGCTTTAAGAAAATATGGACTTGATGGTTTTGAATGGAATGTAATATATCAATCTTTAGATAGAGAACATTGTTTACACACGATGGAACCTTTTTTTATAAAAGAATATAATAGTCTAAAAAAAGGATATAATAGCACTTTAGGTGGAGAAGGATTGTTTGGATATAAACATACTGAAAATTTTTACCTTAAAAAAAGAAAACCTGTTACTATTGATGGTATTACCTATGCTTCTAGAAGTGAAGCAAGAGAAAAATTAAATGTTTGTTGGAGAACTCTATATAAAATGATAGATGGTAAAATTATATTTCCACAATATGTTCGTTCTGGTAAATATAATGGTCAATCAAAATCGGTAATAATTTTTGGTATAGAATACGAAAGTAAAACCCAGGCCAAAAAAGAATTGGATATTGGATGGAAATTATTGAATAAAATTATTGATGAGGAGTTGGACTTTATTCCTGAAGAATCCTTAAGGAAAAGACAAAACTCATTGAAAGGATTTGCCAGCAAAAAAATGGCAGATAAAAA